>LNAP01000664.1_pt1 | contig 40747 bp, 41 predicted proteins | sample 602601 | NCBI WGS metagenome assembly LNAP01 (sample SAMN02440304, study PRJNA202911) | soil metagenome | biome: Subtropical and temperate rainforests or woodlands; isolation source: soil samples (1 kg each in a 20% v/v slurry with milli Q water) were... ...
CCCGCTTCGAAAAATCGAAGTGAAGACCGCCCAAGTTGATGCGGTCCAGACGATTGCGCTGTGGCTGTCAGGACGAATAGCGTTTCCACACGGCCTCGGTCGAGAGCGGCCAGCCACGATTGGCGCCTTCCGGCCCGTTGCGGTCGTCTGTTCATCGACCCCTAGCGTCCGGACCACGAATACGCTTGGCCACTTAGAATCCTCACAACACTGCCATCCTGGCAGAGACATAGAGGGAGCAATGCTTAATGAAAACAAATAGCGAGCAGATCAGTCACGGGAGCATTCAGCTTCAGGAACTAGAGAAGTTGCAGAGGGAGTACGCGGAGAAGTGGGCGGTTAGCGCTTCCGCACATCAACAGGGAGGCGACTACGAATGGCTTGCCGCCGACCTAGAAGAGTTTCGCAGCGTACTGGAGATTGGCTGCGGTGCAGGCCATTCGACGCTCACCTTGCTTGCCATGGGGCACACGGTGACGGCTGTCGAAGAGAACCCTCATTGCATCGAATTGGCTCGTGAAAGATTGGAACAAGCCGGGTACCGCGTGCAAGTGGTGCTACGTGGTACTCCAAAGGCATTGGGGCCCGCGCACCACTTTACATATGACACCGCTTATAGCGATATCGGTGCGGTTGAAAACGTCGATTGCGTGCTCATCGAGGGGGACGCACTGGAAGATGCGAAATTGAGTGCTTGGCTTAGCAAGCACGAGCAATTCGATGCAGTGGTCTGCTGGATGGTGGGAACGCACCAGTATCGCGGACACAGCGCCGTAGTGGCAGCAAGGGAAATTTCCGAGAATTGGCAATATCGGATTTTTGTTCAAAACCAGGTATACGATTTGGCGGAAATTGTACTTCGTCCTGGCGGAATTTTAAGCGTTGCCGACCGGCTTGAGACCCCGTCGACAGAGTTCGTGCGTAACGGCATCATGCAGAATCATCGTGAGCAAGCTAGCACGACTTCGCTGCAAGTGCGCGGGTTGCGTCATAGACCGTATACCGTGAACAGTGTTAAAGGCGGGGTCGCCGACTGACGGATCTTCACCGGATCGGCAAGTCACGCAATCTCTCTGTGCCATTACCTCGGTGAAGCCGTAAGAGATTCCGGCTCTCGAGCAACCCATAGCGGGCTGGGCACCCTGCTGAGCTGTCGACATTCAGCATGCGAGGGGACGGCATCACCGTCAAATCAATAGCCGTGGCTTCACGCCGGCCGAGACCCACAGGGGTAGGCCCCCCCCCTGCAATCGCACCGCGAAATCAGACCTTCAGAAGGAAAACCTCGCCGGAAGCCGCGCCAGTGCTTGTATATCGAAAATTCTCGATTCCCAAACTGGATGACGTAAATCCCAAGTTGGATGAATTTCGACAGCAAGACGGCGCGGCGCCGGGTCGAGTGCGTCCGGGCCGTCAGGTGCTGCCGCAACGTCGATTCCGCTTCCCATCATCACCCTGGCGGGCCTCATAGGCATTTGCCGACCAAAAGCCGCCGCTGGACAAGAGGAGATCGATTCGCCTCGTTACCGTACCTACATGAAGGAATGTACGGTACGCAACTTTCCCAGGTACGACCGTACCTCGTTCCGTTCGGTTGCACAAATCTGTTCCTCTTCTTTGCGGAAATGAGTTCTTCCGAGCATTTGCACCCATGCAGCCCCCTTCGGACCTTTATCTATTAGCGAGGACAGGCTCCTCAGAGTGGCAGCCTGGGAGACCACCGTGTGAACAAGTTAGCACCAACTTCCGCAGCCATGCGCCGCCAGACCAGACAGCAGCCGCGTGCTATACGCTAAGACCTCAAATTCTCAGCCTAGACTTGTTGGCCACGAACAGTCAAGATTCGCCGCAGCAAGATCGGCCCCAGCAGATATTGGTGCGCGCCGGCAAGTGCGCTAACCTCCCGCTTCAAGTGTCAGATGGTGATGCTGGGCGGGCCTATTGGATAGGGCAAGTTTTTCGATGGGGGACCGCCCGATCCATGAGCATTAGCCGTGAGCGTTCCCACTTCAAACGTCTCGGAGTTCGAATCCGACGACCGAGCCGCTAGTTATGATCGATGGTTCCGTGCGAAGGCGCAGGCGAGTCTAGAACCGGGAAAACTGGTGGCAAAGCGAACCTCAGACGACATACCGCCTGCCCCGCCGAGCGGTCGTGACAGCTAAAGAATTTGGATAGCAAGAAGGGCCGCAATGCCACCAGCCGCGCTGATAAAGGTTGACGACACGGTTTCAGGCCGTGGCTTGTCTTGACATCGAATCTCTAGTCCTAATATCAGTTCGCACAGATGGCCGGTTCAACGGAAGGTTCGGCCCAGCTTTCCGCTCTTCGTCAAAACACCAGCGCGCCGCAACGCCGCCAGAGTCGCTTCTACGCCAATGTCATATGGATTGCGGATGGGAACTTGAATTTCGAGGACTTTTATCCGAACAGGCAGACGCACGGCTTTCGTAGCTGCGCCCTCTGTTTGCTCTGCTTCTGCCTCGCACAAGGGACGTTGCCCGACGTTCGACAAAGCGGACTTCGCAATACTCGAGTAACGAGCGACAGTTCTCATGTCGGGCGTCGGATTAAATTCTTTTCGCATAATCGGTCCCATCTATATGCAGTGCGTCCACAACGATGACGCATCGGACAAGCATCGTATGGCATTCAGCAATCTTCATTCTTTAACTGTACTTGGCCCCGATCAATCTTAACAGTGAGTGGCGCAGATTGCTCCCAATAAAAGTTCGAGCCGACAGGCGGAGCCAAGTATTCCGCCTCCTGCATGCATCTCCGTCACCGCGCCAGCTTCAATTGCCTAACAGGTCGATCGGAGCCACACCGCTGAGATTTCGTCGGCACCTCTTCCCCACTCCGTAGCCACTTGTTCGAACCTTGCCCTCGACTTAAGCCAATAATCGTTCAAACGCGCCTTTTAAAAAGCAGGCATGAATCATGCCGGCTGTATGGCAGGTGGGCGACAGTGCACCAAGAGCTCTATACAAACGCCTCAGTTGCGTTTGCTAGGTATCGCGTCTGCCCAGACGGCGACAGCGCGAATCGCAAGGCCTGGCGCTCTCGGTTAGCACGCTAACATCTCTGTGTAGCATCCAATCGCTCTATGGTTAGCGCGCTAACACTCCGGGCGGTGTTTGACGCAGTTTCGTTGCATCACTTGGCACGTCCAGCGACGTGGGTGAGTCGGCCGCCCGCACGCACGAGAAAAATAGCTGTTCATTTCTCACGCAGCAGCTGATCATGACGAGCGAAAGCACGTTTCATTGCGGAGGTTGGTTGGGGAGGTTGGAGCAGCGATTGCGCCACTTGCTCTTGACCCGCAAGAGTGAGTTTGACGATATCGCTTTGTTGGAGCACCCTCATTGCCGCTTCTTGCACCGCCAGAGCGACGAAATCTGTGATTGATCTTCCTTCGAGTTCTGCCGCGCGCATAACCCTGGCGTACAGTTCGGAGTCCATGGAAATATTGAGCGGTTCGGTTGACATTAAGTTTTTCCCCAAAAATTTTTGAAATCACCATCATTAAAGTAGTCATGATTTCTCATTTCGCTGAGGCCCGAAATTCGGGCAAATCAAGTCGTCCAATAAGGATCTTTCGTGCACACTTTTAAGGATAAACAGTACACACAGGCCATTTAAGGAAAAACCGTACACACGGCGGGAGTCTCCATCGAGGAGATGTTGTACACATTTTCCGCTCAATGAGTTGTGTGTGCTCACAACTCTAGTCAGTCACAGCACTTCACGCACTTACGCTACGCCTTCGCAGCGCGAGGCGCAAGCTTGCCGATGTCAGGCGGACAGTCAAACTTTTTGGCGCAACCGCTGGCTGACGCAGAATTGACGCGAAATTTCCCTTGGCTGCCAAAAACCGGCAAGATCACGGCCACGCTTACAAAGCTATAGCCATGCACTACGAAAACCTCTCGTCCCTGGAAGCCTATCTAACCGAAGTGGAAATGGCCCTTCTATGCAAAGAAAGACGCGTCCCAGTAAAGTTTCCGGCCTCAGCGGTCGCCCCATGGGATCGAGAGACGTTGGAGCGGGCGAATCAGGAACTGCTAGGTAGGGTCTCTCGGGGCGCCAACCTCTATGCAATCTACACCGCTGATTGCGGGGCTGAGAGCTATTCGCTCAGGTACATCGGTAAGACCAAGAAGACGGGTGCCCGAGAGCGAATCAAAAATCATCTCTTTCACAAGAACGGCAAGACCGGTGCAAAGCTCGCCGAGATAATGGCTCATGCGTGCAGTGGAGGAACGGTCGAGCTTGCGTGGGTGGAAGTCTCGCCACAGTCCCTAAGGAATTATCTTGAGGAAGAGCTGATCGGCCGCCATCCAGAGGCCGACTGGAACAGGGAAAATGGGGCCAAGCGAAAAGCAAAGCTGCGCCTCGGCGAATAGATTCGTTTGCGGGATGAACCTACGCGCCGATGGGCTGCGCGCCGATTGTTTATTTCGGCCATGCCGGACGGCATTCGCGATATCCTTCGTACTATCGTTGGGTTGCCGTCCAGATCAAAGTCGGGTTCGCCAAGCGCGTGACCTTTAACCCGTGATCAGAATATTTAGTGCGCGGTTCGTCTAACATCAACTCTGCGAAGTTTCGTCATTGTCGATGCAAGGCTCACAACGCGTACTCCACTGGCCTTCCTGGTCGCGTCTTGCTCCCTCTGGGCTGCAACTGATCGGAGGCGACATGGCCAAGGGTCGGCCTTTGGCCAGAAGCGGGCGCCAGCGCAGCTCAAGATTGAATGCTCCTATCACCCGGGGCGCCGCGCCAACCTTGCTTAAAGAGATGGACAGACCATCATTCCCCACATCCGAAGGGTTGAGGATGATTATCGGCGCCTCCCCTGGCGTCTTGGTCCATTTACGGAATGACTTTATGTGTACGTAGCATGCCAAAAAAGCCCTGGAACATCTCTTCGCTGTCGATGCAGTCGTCGAAGCCAGCCTTTCTCGCCTTGATCGTGCTGGACACGTTGTCGTAGCCACTACTGAAGATGAAATCGGCGAAGTTCCAAGCGACGAGCTTCTCATACGGCGTGTCGCGCAGTCCATACTTGGCCACAATTTTGTCCCATAGCTCAGTCTTGTCGCTCATGTAAGACGCCAGCGGCATCGGCACCGGGTCGGCGACTTCCATGTCGAACATGCGTGCGATGCGCGGCCACATGTGCTGCCAGCGGAACTGGTCGCCATTGGTCAAATTGAAGATCTCGTCGCGCGCGCCAGGCGTGAGGCCGGCCCAGACGGTCGCGCGCGAGAGCACATCCGCGGAACTCACCTGGTACATCGCGCGGTATGCCGCCTCGGTGCCGGGAAAGCGCAGCGGCAAGCTCAGTTCCTTGGAGATCGTGGCATAGACGGCGATCGCGACACCCAGGTTCATCGGGTTGCCAGTCGCGTAGCCAATGATCGCCTCGGGCCGGAGGGCCGTCCAATGCCACGACTTGCCTACCTGCGCGCGCCTTAGGAAATCCTCTTGATCGTAGTAGAAGTTGGGAGACATCAGACGGGGGTCGTCTTCGCGCGCCGGAGTCTTGAACGGGCCAAGATCGGAGCCGTAGGCCTTCCCTCCCTGGTAAAAGGCGACGTGCTGCAAGGTAGGAGACGCCGACTCAACGACCTCCACCAGATTTCGAAGGATCGCTACATTCACTGCCGAGCGCTCGGCCGCGCCTGCCTTTTCGATGTAGGCCGAGAAGACAATGTGGGTCACACCATTCCGACCGCCAAGCTTGCGCTGCACGTCCTCACGATCGAGCAGGTCGACCGTAATACCTTCCACCCCCTCGGGAAGCTCGGCTTGGCGCCGCGACAGTCCGTACACCTTCGTGCCTGGCACTTTTGTCCATTCAATCGCTGCGGCGCGTCCGGAGATGCCGTGCACGCCGGCGATGAGAACAATGTTCTTCGAATTCATAGTGGAGTTCCTCTGGAGATGCAAACGAGTCAATCTTTGTTGTTCAACCGCAGGCCGCGCGGGGGCAACGGGCGCTCAGCCAGCGGCCAAGCTTCGGTGTCGAAGGCGCTGAACTTATGCCCCGGTGGCACCTTGGCGTTGTCGTAGTTGCGTGCATAGTCGGCATACACCTTAATAAGGGTGTCGGTCGAGGGAGCGGTATCGCGCACGATCTGCAGGTTTTCGCTAGCCTTTCGCCAGGCGCGGATGCGGGCGAACTCAGGCGTGTCGGGCACTTCGAAGAAGCGGTAATGCTCCACGATGCGCCAGCGCTGGAAGAACGGTCCGAAGCTGTATTCGGCCAATGTCGGCTGGTCGAACAGAAAGCGTTCGCCCGTGCCGAACTCGCGCAATCGTGCATCGATCCAGCGCCAGGCGTCCAAGGCCTGCTCGCGCAGCTCGTCGTCGCGGGCCTCGTCCTGGTTTCGCAGCAACTTGTATAGCAGCGGAACGAATCGTTCGCTGCCGTAGGCAATCAGCAGGCGCACGATCGCGCGCTGATACGCATCCTCGGGCAGCAACTTGGGGCCGTCGAACACCTCGTCCACATACTCGGCGATGACTTCGCTCTCGTACAACGGTCGCCCATCATGGACCAGCGTAGGTACCTTGCCGTTTGGCGAAAGCTTCATGAACCAATCGGGATACGGCTTCTTCGTAATGTCGAGTTCGATCTCTTCGTGCTCTACGCCCTTGATAGCCAGGGCAATGCGAGTGCGTTGGGCGAAGGGGCAATACTGCCAGGTGTATAGCGTTGTGCTCATGGAAACTCCTTTCTGTCGGACCTGGTTCAGAAGATGCTGTCAGGCGCCTTGGGCGTTCGTGTCGGGACAGGTCTTTCTTCCAAGCTGATGTCGGCCTCGTCGTTGTTGGCCGGCGAATGGACCAGGAACAGCTTGAGATGGCCTTCGTAGTCGTAAGGCGTGTTGCGCGGCACGAGCACCACGTCGCCCTTGACGACATCGAATGCATCGCCCGCGATGGTGAAGCGGCCCTGCCCCTCAAGCACCAGATACACGCGATCGGACGCAATGTTCTTGATCAGGCCGTGTCGCGTTTCCACTTGGAACACGCCGCAACCCAGGCGTTCGAAGTCATTGGAAGTGATGATGGGCCGCCCCTGGACGCTCGGGCGTCCGATGACACGGTCAGGATCCGGACGGTATCGGTATTGCATTGAAGAACTCCTGGTGAGCGCCATTGGGCGCGACTCATTCGTGGATTGATGCCAGTATCATTGAATCCGCCAGGGCAATAAATACCTGAATATGACCCTCAATCGGTCCTGGTATTCCCGAATTCACGGTAGGTCTGGCATCACACCTGCGCGCTCAGAATGGGGCGGCCCCACCCCGGTAAAAGGTTCAGATGATCGTCGCCTCCGTTATGACGCAATGGCACAGAGGGTGTCGCAAGCCTGTGTAGCGTGACACACCACTTTGCATGCCCGTCCCCGGCGTAAACACGGGCGAACCAACCTGGCACGGTCTTTGCATCTCCATCTGTACATCCCACCAACCGAGTGGGAAGGTACAAGGAGACAGTCTTCATGAACATGCCCATTCCGGGTCTCAAAGAGGCCATGCGCAATGTGCCCTCCACGGTCGCGCTGATCACAAGCCGCGACACGGCTGGGACACCTCACGGTATGGCTGCTTCCGCGGTGATCTCAGTCACCGTCGATCCGCCCGCCGTCCTCGTTGCCGTCAACCGCACTGCGGGAATCCACCCCGTCCTGGAAATGAGTGGCCGGCTGTGCATCAATTTTCTGGCCAAAGACCAGGTTCACTTGCTGGACGCGTTTTCTCGTTCTGACCTGCGTGCGGAACGGTTTACACAGTCTGACTGGCACGATGTCCAGGATTTGGGCGGCAGAGGCCTGCCATGGCTGCCCGCCGCGCGGGCCGTGCTCTTCACCGAGATTGACCAAACGATTCCGTACAGCACGCACACCCTATTCATCGCACGGGTTCGAGAGGTTGTGCTGCCCTCACCCGCCGCGACCGAAGATCATCCGCTGGTCTGGTTGGGCGGACGCAGTGTTCCGCTGGCGACGCTCAGCGCTTGATTTCACCCCAGCGGCATCACTGATGCCGCGCAAGTACCTAAAGCAAAACAAGGAGACAGGTTATGAAACTCGGCATGTTCGCAATGCCCTTGCACCCGCCTGGCCGCCCGATGGCCGAAACGCTTGAAGAAGACGCAGACAAGGTCGTGTACGCGGATCAACTCGGCTTTGACGAGTTTTGGGTCGGCGAACACATGTCTTGCACCACGGAACCGATCTCGGCGCCGCTCATGTTTCTCGCTTCGCTGATTCACCGAACCAAGCGCATCAAGTTCGGTACTGGCGTCATTGCCCTGCCCAACCACCATCCGGCGGTCGTCGCGGCCGAGGTCGCCCAGTTCGACCACTTGAGCCGCGGACGCCTCATGTTCGGGATCGGGCCTGGTGGACTTGCGAGCGACATGGAACTGTTCAAGGTCCTGGACGGGGAATACCGAAACGAGCGGATGATGGAGGCGATCGACACCATCCTGCAACTGTGGCGCCAGGATCCGCCCTACGACATCCAGGGAAAGCACTGGCAGATCTCGCTCAAGGACATGGTCATCCCCGAGCTGGGCGTTGGCTATATCCCCAAGCCCTATCAGCGGCCGCACCCCGAGATCACCATGACGGCGATGTCTCCCTATTCGAGCAGCGTCAAGGTGGCCGCGCAACGCGGCTTTGGGCCGATGAGTGCCAACTTTTGTCCGGAGTATGTGGTCAAGAGCCATTGGCAGAAGTATCAGGAAGGCTGCGAACTGGCCAACCGTCCAGCGACCGGCGAAGACTGGCGCGTGTCCCGCAACATTCTCATTGCACCGACTGATGCCGAGGCCCGCGACCGGGTGATGAACCCGGAAGGCAGCAACTACTACTACTTCGACTACCTCTGGCGCGTCCTCAAATCCGCCAACTACACGGCCGTCATGAAAACGGATCCGAAGCAGCCCGACGAATCGGTGACGGTGGAGAGCTTGATCGAGAGCATGGTGATCTACGGCTCGCCGCAAACCGTGACTGACAAACTGTTGTCCTTCCGTCAGAACGTCGGTCCATTTCATGGCCTGCTGATGGCGTCCATGGACGGGGCCGGTGCAAATCGTGCCTGGGAATGGGAGACGATGTCGCGGTTGGCATCGGAAGTCATGCCAGCCGTGCGCAAGACGATCGCGCGTTGAGGCCGTCGTGACTCCGGCCCGGCTGGCCGCGCCTGCCGGGCCTTCTTCTATACTCGTCCGAACGAATTCTCTTCGGAGTTTTGCCATGAGCGCCCTCGTCTCCCCCCAGACGCTGCCCTGCCCAATGGACACCGCACCATTGATCCACGACTCGTGGCAACGGTGTTATGAGCGTTACGGTCTGTCGCCTGATCGGGTGCCGCGCCCGGACGTGCTCACACAGGCAGAGCTCGATGCCGCCCGTGCACCTACCGAGAGCCTGGAAACGCTTGCGCACGGCGAGCTCGGCCGGATGCTGGGCCAGCTTGGGAGCCATGTGCAGTTGCTCATGCTGGCAGACGCTGGTGGGACGCTCATGTTGGTCCAGTCCGACCCGACCCTGGACGACGTCTGCCGATCGGCGTTGATTCAACCCGGAGCGATGTTTTCTGAGTCTTCGCAGGGCACGAACGGCATTGGCTTGTGCATTCAGACGCGTAGGCCCGTGTCCGTGGTGATGGAAGACCATTTCGCACAGCGATTGTCGGGCCTCTCATGCACCGTCGCGCCGATCTTCGGTAACCGGGGCGAACTCGCCGCCGTGCTGAACGTGACCTCATTGCAGCCATCCAACCGCATGGTGCATGAGATCGCCCGCCGTGTGGTGGAAGCGTCGGCCCGCCGTATTGAGAATCGCAGTTTCGATCTAAGGCATGCTGGCCGGGTGTTGGTGCGCCTGTCGGCCTCTGGCGATTTCTGCGACCCCGCCGGAGAAGGCCGTCTTGCCCTGGACGATACCGGCCGCGTGCTGGATGCGACACCCTTCACCCTGGAGATGCTTGGCGCCGGTCCGCGCATCTTTGGCGAACGCCTTCCCGGCATGCATGATATCGATACGCTGCTGCGGATTGCGCGAAGCGCTTCACCCGTCATCGACCACTCTGGACGACGCTTAAGTGTCCAGATTGACTACCTGGAACGCCGGCGCTCTACGTCTCAGTCTGCCTCCGCCACGCCGGCGCCACCGGCGCCGTCTCCGGGAAGGTTGGGCACCGTGCCGACGCTTGCCCATATCGCAGGTACCGATACTGACACGCAAGAGCAGATACGCATCGCGCAACGGCTGTACGCCCGCGGGCTACCTATTTTGTTGCATGGAGAGAGCGGGTCGGGAAAGTCGGCGCTCGCACGCGCGCTTCATGATGCCGGGCCGCGCCGCGCGGGTTCTTTTGTCTCGATCAATTGCGCCGCGATCCCGGCCGAATTGATCGAGAGCGAACTCTTCGGCTATCGCGCCGGCGCCTTCACCGGCGCGTCAAAAACCGGTGCCCGTGGGCGAATTCTTGAAGCGGACGGTGGCACACTTTTTCTGGACGAAATCGGCGACATGCCGCTTGCGTTGCAGAGTCGGTTTCTCCAGGTGCTATCGGACAAGGAATTCGTTCCGGTAGGCGCGTCGCAATCGGTGCGAGTGGACTTCCATTTAATTGCGGCCAGCCTCCGCGACATTGAAGCCATGGTGCAGAACAAGACTTTCAGATCTGACTTGCAATTCCGCATCCAGGGCGCCGCTGTGCAGTTAGCCGCGCTTCGGGTTCGCGAGGACCTAAACAGCTTGATCGACGATGCGCTTAGTCACGCTGCGGCGTCGGCAGGAGTTCCCTGCCCGCGACTTTCGCAAGCGGCGCGCCGAGCCTTGCTACGACATCCATGGCCTGGCAACATTAGAGAACTACATCATGTCACGCGCTACGCTCTTGCACTTTGCGATGCAAAAGAGGTGGGTGTTGACTGCCTGCCCCCCGCTTTCCAACAGCAAGGCGGGCCAGCGATTCGGGACCAAGCAAAGAGCCAGCAGGATCTTGCGGGGGTACTTGCCCGATTCGACTGGAATGTCAGTATGGCAGCTAGCTGGTTAAGAATTTCACGCTCGACGCTACATCGCAGAATGCGGGCGGCAAGGTTGCAACGACCATGCTGACCTCCCCAGGCTGCGTCGACTATCCGGTGTTTCGACCTTGCGCAGTCCGGGCCTAAGCTTGATCAATCCGTCGGTTCTGAAGCAAAGACGGAGTGGGCATGAGCAACGAACGAGTGTAATGCAGGTCTGTCCGCGCCTTTTAGCCATACCAGGCTGGCCGGCGCCTCTGCCACGACGTTCTTTATGGGCAGGAACGTCGCCCCAGAAACTCCAGATAGCCGTAACGCTGATGGCATTATGGCAACTCCCAACCCTTTCGAAACCAGAGCAATTGTGCTCATCCACTGCCGAGTCGCATGCCGGATCCTTGGGTACATCGCGCACTGATTGAAGACCGCAATGATGTTGTCGTAGTGTGTCGGCGCAACGTCCCGTGTGGGCATGATGAACGTCTCATCGCGTAGGGACAGCAAATCAACGTCGGCCCCAGAAGCTAGACGATGTGAAGATGGTAGGCAACACGTCATGGTATCGCGGGGGAGCCTCAACGACTCTAGGTCTGAGCGCACAGTGGGGACATTGACAAAACCAAGGTCAAGCTGCCCAGACAGCAATTGGTGCAATTGATCCGTTGAAGATATTTCTCGGAGAGTGATGTCGATGTCAGGCATCCGTTCATTAAAGCTGGATACAACCTCGGGTACCAGTCGGTAAATGCTCGATGCCGTGAAGCCAATCTGCAAGCTCCCTTTCATACCTCTAGCGATAGCGCGAGCCGACTCTTTCGCGCTGGCTACCCTTTCTAGGATCTGACGGGCATCCTCAAGAAACCCTACGCCCGCAGGCGTCAAAAAGAACTTCTTACCCTCCCGCTCCAGAAGTTTGACGCCAAGTTCTTCCTCAAGCGCCTTGACGGCAGCACTCAGAGGCGGCTGTGAAATCGAAAGACGCGAAGCCGCCCGGCCAAAGTGCATTTCCTCGGCAAGAACTACGAAGTACTTGAGCAGGTGGATTTTTATCATTTACTGGGTGCGAATATCCCACGATCATGCGAAGCAAGCCACACCTAAGCGGCCGTCATGCATGGACATCGACCGCGCAGAGCTTACCCGGGCAAGGCATGATCTCGCTGCGCAGGCACGCGGCCGATCGGATTGTGTCGATCTGAGCGCCCCGCTCAAACTGTACCGATCGGCAGATTGCTAGGTCGAAGCCAACCTCTTACGTTCACGGTTCTGGATGAAAGCCAGGATCCGCTCCTTTGGCTCGCCTGTACGGTGCGCCGCGCCGATCGCCTGGACACCGGCGAAGATCGCGTCAGTAGTGCCCATCCGTTCCCAATCGTGAGTCAATTGCTTCTGCAGCCGAATGGCATTCGGGCCAGCAGCAAGTATTGCATCGACCCAAGTCGACACAGCATCGTCAAGTTCCGCCCTGTCGACGACGCTTTGCAGGAATCCTAGCCGGTGGGCCTCGTCATCTTCCATGAATTGGGCTGTGTACACAAGTTGCATGGTTTTTCCCCATCCAATCAAGCGAGGTAGCAGGCAGGTTTCCATCGCCGAGGGTATTCCATACTTCACTTCCGGCATACCGAATCTAGATCCTTTCGAGGCGATACGCATATCGCAGGAAGCGGCAATGATCATGCCTGCCCCTAAGCAGTAGCCATTTATTCGCCCAATCACTGGAACGGGGCAGTTTCTTATGGCGTCACAGGCTAAGTGGGTATTGAAGCTAGCAGCCTGCGCTTCAGCGACTGAATTGAACCCCGCCATTTGGTTGATGTTCGAACCGCTAATGAATGCTTTTTCACCCGCGCCTGTAAGCACGACACAACGCAAATCTGGCAGCGCAGATACTTCTCCAAACACTTCGGCGAGCTCTCTGCGGCCCTCAGCGGGCAATGAGTTGTGCATGGCTTCATTTGCCACGGTGACAGTCGCGACCAAGCCGGATGCAGATTGCTTGGATTCGTACTTTATGAATTGGTGCATGGGAACCCTGGATTGTGGATGGTTGTACGTTTGCTTGACGGCGGAAACTGAAGATACTTTCAATGAAAGCCCCCTACTTCGCCATGTAGCAGGCCCCCGAATCGCGCAGGGCCGAAACTTCCGCTTCGCTGTATCCCGCCTCAATCAGGACCTCTACCGAGTGTTCACCCAAACGAGGTGCTGGTCGAAGGCCGTCGCACGGTGGTGTACGACTCCACTTCGTAGGAGCGCCTATGACGTGCAACTCACCTTCGCTAGGATGCAAGGACTTTCGGATAAATCCGGTTGCACGGTGGTGGGGGTCGTCGAGCAGCTCGGCAGGGGTGTTGACTTTCATATTGGGAATGTCTGCTGCGTCAAACAATGCCTGCCACTCAGCAGTCGTACGCAAGCGCATCAACCGAGCAACTTCCTCATAGACCTCATGGATGTTCTCCGAGCGAGCACGATGGGACGAAAAGCGCGGATCGGTGTGTATGCGTTGCGGTTCACCGATAGCGTCGAAAAATTTCGCCCAATGTTTGTCGTTGTAGATAATTACCGCCAGCAGCCCATCCTTGGTCCTGTACGGTCGTCGGTACGGGGTCAACAGTCTCGCGTAGCCGACCTGGCCCTGCGGTGGCACAAAGGTTTCCCCGCCCAGATGATCCCCGAGAATCATCTGGGACATGATCTCAAACATGGGTACCGTGACATGCTGGCCGAGCCCGTGGTCCCGCTCTCGTGCAAACAATGCGGTGGTCACTGCGTAGACTGCATGCAGACCGGCAACTCTGTCCGAGATCGTCAACGGAACATAGCTGGGGTCGGTAGCCCCATATTCCTCCATCAACCATGGGATACCCGACGCGCTCTGGATCAGATCATCGTACGCAGGTCGATCAGCGTAGGGCCCATCCTGCCCAAACCCGACGCAACTCACGTACACAATTTTCGGATTGATTGATCGAACGGCCTCATAGTCCAAGCCAAGGCGTGCCATCGCCTTAGGTCGAACATTGCTGATGAGCACGTCGGTCTCCGACGCTAGGCGGAGCGCGACGTCTTGAGCTGCCTTTTGTTTCAGGTCGAGCACGATGCTGCGTTTGCCTTGATTGGCCTGCAAAAAAATGTTCCCCATGCCGCCGTTGCGCATGGGAGCAACGTTGCGCATGTTGTCTCCATCAGGCGATTCGACCTTGGTAACTGCGGCACCTAACGACGCTAGCAACTGCGTGGCATACGGTCCCATTACAACCGATGTGAAGTCGAGGACACGAATTCCCTTCAAAGGCGCATTCGTTTGAGCGAGTGTTGAAGTCACTGCGAGCCCTCCGGCTTTATGTTTGCTTTCTTCACAAGTCCATTCCAGTAAATTATCTGTTCCGCAACGAAGCCCGTGAACTCCTGAGGTGTCTTTGTTGGCCACGGCCGGTAGTTGATTTGAGCAATCGCATCCTGAACGTCGCGCTCCGCAAGGAGAGTTCTGACCTCGGTGTCGAGCTTATTGACCACTTCGGGTGGCATCCCAGCCGGTCCAAACAAGCCATGCCATGACGTCAGGTCAAATCCAGGTAACGTTTGGGCAATCGGCGGCACGCCGGGTAGCGCCGGGTAGGGTTCAGCGGTTGTCATGCCGAGTACTCGCACCTTGCCGGCTTTGAACATAGCCATGCCGCTGGACACATCGGCCACATACATTTGCACGTCTCCGCGGATGAGGTCGACCATCGCCTGAGGACTAGCCTTGTATGGGATGCCCGTGATATCCAAGCCGGCCATCGCGCGGAAAGTTTCGGAGGCTACCTGCGACGTACTATTCGGAGTTGCGTATGAAGTTCTTCCAGGATTCGCCCTGACGTAGTCGATGAATTCTTGTACTGTCGTTGCGGGCACATCAAGGTTTACGGCCAGTGCAAACGGACACTGCGCAACGCGCACAATCGGAGTGAAATCCTGAAGGGGGTCATACCTCAGCTTGGTGTACAAGCTCGCATTTGCAGCGTGAGAGGTGTTGGTCCCCATGAGAAGCGTGTATCCATCAGGCTTGGCTTGAGATACGTACTGGGTGCCGACTTGAGCGTTCGCACCAGCACGGTTCTCCACTACTACAGGCTGATTGAGTCTTTCGGATAGGCGCTTTCCTACCACTCTAGTAAGAGCGTCGGTGGCGCTCCCAGCTGCAAAAGGAACCACGATTGTGATGGGCCGCTCAGGGTACTTCCCGGCCAGCGTAGGCAATGGCAGAAGCAATCCTAGAGCAATGAGCGCTCGGGAAAATTTGTTCATATCGTCTCCTCATTTTTTTGTCCTGAACAGCAGCGTTGCTGCCGTTGGCCTCTTCTAATCTATGCTCGCCGGCGCGACACGTCCAATCCGATTTCCTTTTGCTCATTGAAGGTTTTGAGAATGATGGAAAGTCGGGGACACGCAAAGATCACGTGCCGTCCGCGGGTCAGCACAAAGTCGCGACGGTACGCCGTCGGCATTCGCGAGAAGCCAGCGCACGTCAAATGTGTGAAATTAAGCCTGTGCTCCGCAGCAGTCGGCAGATCACCCTGCAGGCTGCGTTAGCGCCGCAATGTGGTCGAGTGCCCTGAACATTGGCCTGTACGTTCGGGCTCCGATTGAAGCCTAAAACTGCAGTGCACGCTGCGCCGCAGCCGAACTATGCAGGCGTGACGTGCAAGGTCCGTTCTTCTGACGACGCTCGATTGGCAGGTCATGGCAGCTCCCCATGACCTAGCTTGCTACCCCGTTCTACACGCGCCAAGGCACGTCAACGCTGCGGCCCCATGTCGCGTTCCAACGTCATCGAGTAGTCAAATCGATCCGCCGGGTATCTGGAAATGGTGAACTCGACGGGTTCGCCGTCTACGCCGACGTAATGGCGCTGGATCTCCAGAATGGGTGAGCTTTTTCGGATGCCGAGGGTTTTGGCCGTTGCGGAACTAGCGCCCGCCGCTCTGAGCCGCTGACGAACGGATTGGATCTCGACGCCACATTTGCTCTCGAGAAGCGAATACACCGGCACCTTCTCTTCGCCAATTTGGGTGATGATCGCCGAATAGGCAGCTGGCAGATAGATCTCAACGGCTGCGAGTGGTGCCTCACTCATATCGTCGTAACGAAGGCCATCGAGACGGATCCAGGCACGACCTGTCCGACTTCCAATCAGAGCCGCCGTACTGTCATCCAGCCGTAGATCGCTGCGGGATCCGATGACCAATCGAGTTTCCCGCGCATAGCGCTGAAAATCGGAGTGCTGAAACAGTTCGGAAATGTCGCCAACGGATTGGACATATCGCGCGGGTGCCCCTAACGATTTCACAATCGTGCCAATCCCTGGCCGCCTTACGATAAGACCTCTGTCGAGCAGGCACCGGATAGCCTCTCGAGCGGTTTGACGCGCCACTCCAGCCGCGGCGGCAATGTCCACTTCCCCTGGCAACATGGATCCAATCGGATACTTGCCATCCTGGATATCTCTGATGAGCAAGTTTGCAAGCTGCAAATATCGAGGAGCTTTGGCGGTAAGTTCTGGGATCTTGGTCGTCATTGGCAGGCTGCGCCGACTGTACAGAGCGTCTGCATACTACCACGGGGAAGCATCGGAATCCGACCGGCTATTTGGAAGAAGGTCCCTCCTGTGCCAAGCGTAAACACTCTCGCTGCACTTCAGCAATAAGCGCCTTAAGTACTGGGATCACTTTCGGTGCTAGCTGCGGATCCAGTTCGAGTGTTCGATCGTCGAGGTAGGTGTCCCAGCTCAACTCCAGTTGAACAGCGTATACAGACTCGGTGGGCTTGCCATAGTGTCGCGTGATGAAGCCGCCTTTGAATCGGCCGTCGAGCACGGCGGTGTAGCCGGCTTGCTCAGCGATACGGCAAAGGCGCTCGCCAAACTGCGGCGCACAACTGAGGCCAGAGTTGGTGCCAAAATTGAAGTCGATCAGCTTGCCTTCGAACAGGCGCGGCAATCGCGCCTTGATCGAATGTGCATCCCATAAGAGAGCAAAGCCATGAGCCGCGCGCACTCGATCGATCTCCGCCTGTAGCACGCGATGGAAAGCGCTCCAGTAGACATCCAGCCGCTCGCCCTCCTCCGCCTCGTCGGGTTCGTGGCCCGCCAGGTATATTGCTTCTCCTTCAAAGGTCGTGAGCGGACACGGCCCGGACGCTGGGCGACCAGGATAAAGGTTCTCGCCACTGCGAGGACGATTCACGTCGACCACGTATCGGGAATAAGTCGATTTCACGATCGTGACATTTTCCCGATCTAGGAAATCGTATAGAGCGTCGATGTGATAATCAGCATCCGGTGTGTTACGCGCGGAGGAGGTCAGTATCGCACTTATGGCGGCGGGGATCTCGCGCCCGATGTGCGGCATGCTCACGATAAGTGGCCCTTGCCCTCTGATGATTTCAGCGACCGGCGTCATACTTAGTCCATCCTGATGTTTTGTGTTTCGACAACTTGCTTCCATTTAGCGACTTCCGTTTCGGCCTGCTTACGAAACGCATCGGATCCCTCGGCAGCGGGCTTCGCCCCTTGTTGCTCTAGATGCTTCAACACATCGGGCATCGCAAGCACCGCCTTTACCTCGTCGGAAATCTTGTCAAGAATTTCTTTGGGAATTCCTGCCGGACCAATCAGGCCATACCAAACCTCGGAGTCGACCCTTTCTAGGCCAAGCTCTCGAAAAGTCGGTACATCTGCATACCCCGTTGCGCGCTTTTCCCCCGACACTGCGACCAGGCGCAATCTGCCTGTCTTCGAAAAAGGATCTGTTGAAACGAGGCTGTCGAAAACCATATCGACCTGTCCGGCCACCACGTCGTTCAACGCGGGTGAGGCGCCGCGATATGGCACGTGCACGAGCTTCGTGTTTGTCGTGACCTTGAACAACTCACCCATCAGATGAGCCACGCCTCCCGTGCCTGAGGAGCCGTAGGTGAATGCATCCGGAGACTTTTGCGCTTTGGCGATGAGATCTTTCAGGCTAGCTTCTTTCACCTTTGGACCTACGGCAATCACCATAGGGTTTGCTGCGATGTTCGTGACGAAGCTGAAGTCTTTGAGCGGGTCGTATCCCATCTTGGGATTCGCCGCCGGCGACGTACCGAGCGTGCCGACGGTGGACATACCAAGCGTGTAGCCGTCAGGCTTCGCTCGAGCAATCTCCAGCGTTCCGACGGCGCCACCTGCCCCACCGGGTTTATTCTCGACGATGACCGCTTGCCCTAGGCGTTGGCCAAGCCGGTCGGACACGATACGAGCCACGATGTCGGTGGTTCCGCCTGGGGGAAACGGCACAATCAGGCGGATTGGTCGATCGGGGTAAGTGTGTGCCGAAGCGATGCTCGGCAGGGTCAGGATGGCTGCTAATAGGAATCGAATCATAGTTGTCTCCGCCAGCTTGGCGCATTTTTTAGTGTGTGATGATTGCGCGGATTGCGTCGCCCGTACGCATTGCGTCGTAGCCCTCGTTGATGCGATCCAGCGTAATGCGGTGCGTAATCAAATCCTTGATGTTCAAGCGACCTTGTTCCACCTCGCGCGCAATTCGGGGAAAGTCGCGCCAAGGCCGTGCGTTACCGTAGCTTGAACGGATGATGTGTTTGTCTCCCATGATTGAGCCCCAACGCAAGGGCAGCATTCGGTTTGAAGCTGTTTTGCCAAGCAGCAGTACCCTTCCACCTGGACGAGTGCCCTCCAGCGCAAATTGGATCGCTTGCTCCGCTCCCGCCGCCTCATAGACGACGTCCGCGCCCCTGCCGTGCGTGAGCTGTTTCACCTGCTCGAGTGCGGACGGATCGGCTGAGTTGATAACGTGAGTGGCACCGAATGTCCGCGCCATCTCAAGCTTGCGGTCATCGATGTCGGTCGCGATCAATCGACTCGCGCCCTTGAGTCTCGCTGCCTGAAGAAGGTTCAGGCCCACCGCGCCGGCACCTACGATCAGGACAGAGTCTCCCCGTTCCATACCGTCGAAATTCATGACGGCGCCATAGGCGGTCATCACTGCACAACCAATGATGCACGCCTCTTCAAATGGCAGGTCGACATTCAGCAATACGGCGCAGTCCTCGGGGACCACCGCATACTCCGCGTGCGTTGAGGCATTCGAAAACAGATTCAGTCGCCGAGAGCCTTCAGAAAGGGCAACTGGATAGGTCCCATCGATAAGGGCACCATCCGCTTTGGTCTGACGCAGCGTCTCGCAAAGAATTGGCTGCTCGCGATCACAATAGAAGCACTTCGCGCAGTTTGGACTCCACGAAATGACTACCCGATCACCCGGTTTCACACGCGTCACGCTTTTGCCGACTTCCTCGACAATGCCTGCGCCCTCGTGGCCGAGGATGATTGGTAGCGGGTAGGACAAAGACCGGTCGATGATCTCCATATCCGTATGACAAAGACCGCTGGCCTTCATCTTTACGCGGACATGTGTATCCGACAAATCGCCCGAGCGCACCCTGGCGATATGAGGACCGGCCAGGTCGGGAAAGAGTACGGCAGCTGCGAATTCCACGTGTCAGGTTCTCGCTTTATCTGACTGACGATGCAGTACTTGATTGATGCGACTGCGCATGTCAGCGTGATGCGCGACAGCAGCCTCATCAAGATCTGCCATCGGCGCATTTTCCAGGTCGAAGTTGCCGAAGTTGTCTACACCACGAACAAGCGTCGCGCCGTCACGGATCCCGGCAGTTTGTCGGAGACGTGTAGGGATATACCGGATAGCCAAACCAACGCGACGGATGTCCGACGGATTGGGTTCCGAACTGTGAAAGAGCAACGTGTGGTGCAGTGAGAATTGTCCCGGCTCCAACGCCATCTCCACAGCATCTCGCTCATCCACCGCCACTGCGATCTCCTGACCGCGCGTGAGCATGTTGCTTGCGTTATGAGTGTCAGCATGGGCCACTTGACTGGTATGAGTGCCTGGGATGACCTTCACGCAACCGTTTTCATGACGGCTTGGGGTCAGCGCCACCCACGCCGTGATGACATCTGGCTCGCTCAAACCCCAGTACGTCGCATCTTGATGCCAGGATACAAAGCCGGGATCGTGGGGTTCCTTGATGAAGAAGGTCGTCGTCCAGCACAGGAGATCAGGACCCAGAATTGACTCTACGGCATCAAGAATTCGAGGATGACGCACCAGTTCGGCGATGGCCGGGAACAGGAGGTGTGACTTTTGGCGATAAGGCTTGGCCAAAGGTTCACCGGCTTCCGCCTGGGAAAGCCAGTTCTGATAGCGAGAGACTTCAGTTTCAGCCAACGCGTCAAGAGGGCTGAGAAATCCTTCGGTCTTGAACCTCTCGACCTGCGCTGTCGAAAGATGGTTAGCAGACGTGCTCATCGGTACTTGCTCCTTTAATGTCCGATTGTCTAGACAGCTAAAGAATAAGTTTGCCGATCTCGGTCTGTCAATGTGGAATACGTGCTCCGAGGGGTAACCCCTAGTTCTGGGCACTATAGGTTGGCCAGCCCGCCTCTCCCCTCAGGATGACCTCACCGTCAACCGAGTTCGTCAGACCGGCGTCGGATGGCCTCAATCACCGACACCATGTCATTGCGGCCGTTACCCAGAGACACCGTCTCGCCATACAACGCAAGACTCAGGTTCAGGAGTGGCGATGCGATGCTTTTAGACCGCGCCGCCTCGGCAATGAGCTGGCAACTCGCCCAAGCGTCCGACGATGCCGCCTGAACGGAGAAGTCGTTCGCGGTCAGCTTGGGCATCTTCACCCGCGTTACATCGCATGCCATGGGACCGGCGTCGATGGCGGCCTGGAGCACGGCAAGATCAAGTCCCTGTCTTTCGGCAAAGTTCACCGCTTCCGCCAGGCCGGCCAGCATCGTGTTCAGGTAGAGGTTGACGGACAGCTTCATCAGAAGCGCATCGCCGCGCCACCGCAGGCAACGATCTCCCGGCACATGGGCGCAATCCAACTGCGAACGCGCTCGACGTCTTCTTCCCGGCCGCCGATCAGCCCCACCAGTTGACCGGCCTCGGCGGGCTTGCGTGATCCGGAGACCGGACACTCCACATAGCGACCGCCGGCGGCCTCGATGTCCGCGCAAAGGCCTCGCGCGTAGTCCGGCGCAACGGAGCTCATGCTGACAATCGTCTTGCCTGCGACGCGTGCGGCAAACGCCGGGGTACCTCTTCCAAACACGGCGTCGATCGCCGCGCTGTCGACCAGCATGACAATGGCCAGTTCAACCTGACCAAGCAAGGTGTCGACGTCGGGCGCAACGTGGGCGCCGGCGGCCGCCAGCGGCGCCGTGCGCTCCGGACTGCGATTCCACACGATCAGCGGCACACCGGCGCGCGCCAGATTCAGCGCCATGGGTTGACCCATGACGCCCAAACCTATGAAGCCAACCAGAGACGCTGCGTGTGTGAAGTCGCGTCGTTCATGCTGCATAACCACAATCCGCTGAGTCGTGAAAGAGAAAAATTATCCGCCAAGCGAGGTGGAATTTGGCGTCTTCTCGTGCCCAAAAGAAATCTATAATTGGCATCTAATGCCAGTAAATCATCAATTCTCGGCTTCCGATTTCATCCGATAAGAGGATGATCGGAATGGCCCACTTTCTCCTCCCCGCTCCCGCCATGACTCCCACGCTCGACAAGATCGACCGAAAGATCCTCAACGCCCTGCAGGACGACGGCCGGCTCCAGAACGTGGAACTGGCAAAGATCGTGGGCCTCTCGCCCTCCCCTTGCCTGCGCCGCGTCAAACTGCTTGAAGATGCCGGCTACATCCAGCGGTACGCCGCCATTCTCAATCCCTCCATGGTGGATGCCGCGCTGACGGTGTTCGTACGCGTCTGGCTCACGGGTCAGGATGAAAAGACGGTGGAGGCGTTCACCAGAGAGGTCGCGCTGATGGATCAAATCACCGAATGCCATCTGATGGCCGGCGATTGCGATTTTTTGTTGCGCGTTGTGGTGTCGGACCTGGCCGCCTATCGCGAATTCCAGGTGAAGCACCTCACGGTCTTGCCCATCGTCCAAAGCGTCAAAACCGAAATTCCGATGCAGGTCGTGAAATCCACCTCCAAGATCGCGCTGTAGCCGGCCGCTGCGACTGGCGGCCGGCGACTCATTTCGCGGGTACGCTAGCGGGCAGGAAAATCGATGGTTTGTGGGTGACACGCAGTCTGGCTCGCCGGGTAGACCGGCCCATGACAGTTGCGCAGCAAAGATTCATCATTGCGCTGCAGGATGAGGTCGGCGCTCTCAGGTCGAGCGCCCCAGACATGATTCGGACCAAATGACGGGTCAGGCGTTGCGGCTCGCCCGTAGCGCACGCATGGCAGGCGGCGCGCCATGCAGGAACATGTCTACTTTCTGGCGCACGACCTGATCTAGGTCGGCTGGGACCTTCAAGCCGTAGATCCACTTACGCACGCCAAGATAGAAAATCGCGGCATGCAAACTCCAGATCATCTCGATCTCCGCCTCCACTTCTGCGCGGTCTCGTGGCTCGTCCACCCCGAATTCGGCACGCAACTCGGCCAGCACCGGCAAGAAAACCTGCGTACGCAGACGTGTGAGGTATCGGTTGTTGATGCCGTCGCGCGTCAGGCCCGCGAAAATGAAAATGCGGATCCACTCCTCACGCAGGATTACGGTGGAGTAATCCATATAGAAGGCATGTAGCCGATCACGCAGAGGCACGGATCGGTCTTTGATCTGCGCCTCCCATTCGCGCCGCCATTGAAAGACTTCGGTATACACCCGCTCAATCAGCGCCTCTTTGCTTGAAAAATAGCGATAAAGAAGCGGCTGCGTGACGCCGATCTGCTTGGCCAGCTCGCGCGTGCTGCCTTCAAACCCGTTTCGGGTGAAGTGTTCGATCGCCTTTTCGACAATCTGCTGCTCGCGCTCTTCGGGCTGAAGGCGCCGGCCTTGTTTGCTTGGTGCGTCCAGGGTCTGTCTCCTTAGGCATCTTTCGGAGCGTGACCTCCGAGGTGTCATGCGATTCTAGCAATCCGCCACGCCGACCCGGGCGGCGGTTCGCAGGTCGCGTCAAACGGAACAATAGCGCTCCTGCATCGCTTCGTCCGCGAGCATTGACCGTGCGGAATCCGTATGCACGATCTCTCCCTGGTCGAGGATGTAGGCGCGATCCGCAATCTTTAGCGCAAGCTCGACGTTCTGCTCAATCAGCAGAATCGTGATCCCCGAAGCCTTCAACGCTTCGAAATAGCGAAACATCTCGTCCACCAGTACTGGCATGATGCCTTCTGACGGCTCGTCCAGCATGATGAACTTCGGCCGCGATGCGGTGGCGCGTGCAATGGCAAGCATCTGTTGTTCGCCGCCGGACATGGTTACGGCCTGTTGGTCCAGCCGCTCCTTGAGTCGGGGAAAGGTCTCGGCGATTTCATCGATGATTTCCTTTTCACGCCGATGCAACGGAGATTGCATCAAACCCAGTTGAATGTTCTCCCGAACGGTCAAGCCCCGAACGATGCGCCGTTCCTCCGGAACATACGCCAAGCCCATGGCGTAACGCGCATGCGCTGGCAAGCCGAGGATATCCTTGCCCTCGAATCGCACGGTGCCTCGGGTTTTGGGGATGAGACCCGCGACGCTCTTTACCGTGGTGGTTTTTCCGGCGCCGTTACGCCCGACGAGGCAAACCAACTCCCCTGCCCCGACTTCGAGATTGACGCCCTGCAAGATATGGCTGCCGCCATACCAGGCATGCAAGTTTTCGATTTTCAGCATGATCGACCTCAATGATTTCCCTGGCCAAGATAGACACGCTTCACGGTGTCATTGGCGCGAATGTCGTCCGGAGTGCCATCAGCGAGCAATTCGCCGTGATGGAGCACGACGATCCTGTCGCTGATACCCATCACCAATTTCATCTTGTGCTCGACGAGGATCACGCTTCGCTCCTCCACCAGGCGGCGTATCAGGGCCATCATGGCCCGCGTTTCCTCTGGGCTCATGCCCGCGGTGGGTTCGTCCATCAGCATCAACGATGGATCCGCTGCCAGGGCAACGGCGATCTCCAGCGCCCGCTGCTGGCCATGCGCGAGCTCCCGAGCCGGCACACGGCTCTTTTCGGCCAGGCCGACGGTCTCGAGCAAGAACATGGCGCGATCACGCAGTTGCGCGAGGCTGTCACGGCGACTCCAGAGGTTGTAGCGTGAGACGTGCGCCTGGAGCGCAATCCGGACATTCTCGAGCGCGCTGAAACTCGGGAAGAGATTGGTGATCTGGAAGGACTTTGCGATCCCGCTGTGCGCGAAGCGATGGCCGGGCAGCCCGGTGATATCGCGCCCTTCGAAGTAGATCTGGCCTTCGGTCGGCGAGAACGCACCCGACAACAGATTGAAGTAAGTGCTCTTTCCTGCGCCATTGGGGCCAATAATCGAGGTGAGCTGACCGCGAGGAATCCGCACCGAAACGTCTTTTAGTGCTACGAAGTCGCCAAACCGCTTGCTCACGGCCCGGGTCTCGATAATGGGATCAGCGTTCATGACGAATCCTTTCCAACACCGTTCCCCAGACAACCAAGTCACCAACTACCTTGAGAAGGACGTTTTTCCCCAGATCGGCAAGTTGCCGATTAGCAGCATCAGGGCGCCGCATCTGCGCCCCATCATCAAGGGTGTGGCGGCTCGTGGTGCGAAGACTGTAGCGATCCTCATCCGCCAGTGGTGCGGACAAATCTTCAGCTATGCGGCTGCCCAAGGTCTTTGCGAATTCGATCCCGCCTCCCTGCTCAAGGGGCTGGTCAAGCGTCCTCAAGTCCGCCATAACCCTCCGTTGACATGGGCAGAGATCCCGGACTTTCTCAATCGCGTGGACAACGAAGGGGGTTACCAGACGACAGTCCTCGCCCTCAAGCTGATGGCATTCACCTACGTGCGCACGATCGAACTGCGCAAGGCATCCTGGGAGGAGTTCGATCTGAACAACGCCATGTGGTCGATTCCGGCCGAGCGCATGAAGATGCGACGCCCCCATTTGGTTGCTTTGTCGCGGCAGGCGTTGGCCGCTCTTAGGGAACTACATGCTCTAACTGGCGGCGGAAAGGTACTGTTCCCGAGCTACAGGAAGCCGGGACAGGTGATGTCGGCAACGACGCTCAACCAAGCGCTCAAGCGCATGGGATATGGCGGGCGGTTTTCGTCCCACGGCTTTCGTTCGACCGCCACGACGATCCTCGGGTTGCTGGGGTATCCCGAAAAGCGGGTTGATCTCCAACTCGCACACTCAAAGAAGAACAAGGATTCGTCGCGCGCCCCCTACGACCACACGAAGTTTGTGGAATCGCGCAAGGTGATCATGCAGGATTGGGCCGACATCCTCGATGCATTGCAGGCGGGAAAAAGCGTTGAGGATGTCACCAGGGCATTTGGGCCAATGTCCAAACGTAGAACGACACTGCTCCGGGTCATCGAGCGCGAGTGATACCTGCAACTCGCGGGCGGAGTGCTGTGGAAGAAATGCATGAGGGAACACCACCGGCTCATAGCGGCGTACAGGGCGCAGCCCTCGCGGGCCTTATGGCCCCGCTCTAGGTCTGTACTGACTGCACAAGTTCGCTGAGCGTGCGAGGTGCAGGAGCGAAGAACACCGCGCCGGTCTGAGCGGTCGAGAATTCGAGCAGACGGTCGTGCATGCCCGGCGGGTCGCCGAGGAACATGCGCTCCAGCATCTTCTGCGTAACCCACAGGTGCCTGGAGTAGCCGATGAAGTAGGTGCCGTATTCGCCGTGGCCGGGGCGGCCGAAGGGCATGTTGTCGCGCAAGATGTCGCGCTCGGTACCGTCGTCGTCCGAGATGGTTGCGAGGGTCTTGTGCGACTTCTGGCCGCTCGTTGCGTCGGGCAATTCGACGTTGCTGACGATCTCCCGGCCGATGATCTGCTCCTGCTCGTCCTTGGCAAGCTGCGCCCATGGCTGCATCTGATGCAGATACTTCTGCACCACCACGTAGCTGCCGCCAGCGAACTCCCGATCCTCACTGCCGACCAGCGTGGACGCGCCGATGTCGTGGCCGGTCGGGTTGGCGGTGCCATCGACGAAGCCGAGCAGGTCGCGCGAGTCGAAGTAGCGAAAGCCCGCAACCTCGTCGGCCAGTGTTGCGCTGCTGCCCAGTTGATCCAACAACAGGCGCTCGAACTCAAAACACAGGTCCTCGCGTTCGGCCCGGATGTGGAAAAAGAGGTCGCCGGGCGTGGCCGGGGCGGTGTGCTTGGCGCCCTCGATGGGCGCGAAGGGCCGCGGTTTCTTCGGGCGCTTCCCCGTCTGGAAGCGGTCCCACAGCGCCGCCCCCAGCGCGGTGATGCAAGACAGCCGTCCGTTGAGATCGCGAAAACCAACCGTCTTGATGAGGTCGTCGAGTCCGTCCAGGACGCCAGCGACCGTCTGCAGGGCATCGTGGCCTTCGGCGACCGACAACGTGAGAAATACTGCCGCGCGCGACAGCGCCGCGTCTATGCTTTGCGAGTCGATGGGCACGCGGTCCCAATTGCTTTCAGCCATTTGCCGCCTCCTTGAGATTGTGTGAAATCATCATATTGCCTGAGACAGAAGCGCCGTTGACTCTGCCATCCGCCGTGCATTCGTTGTGCTGCGCGACATTTCCGCACGTGGGAGCGCCTACGTCGGTCGTGGATGCGAGATATCCGCATCCCGGAGAGTCCACTCAGCCCAGGCAGCGCATAGGCGCTCGATCAGGCTGTGCCATCCCTGGCGACTTGCAGCGCGCGACGCTCGAACCGATCAGCCACCGGACTGGCATGTCCGTTGGGCCGCTGGAGATGCGTGACGACCTCGTAGGGGCCGTCGGACAGTGGCCGGGTGCTAATTCCCCATCCCCGCGCATGCTCAGTGCGTGATTGCACCGATATCCCAACACCATAGCCGGCGGCAACCCACAGCGCCATCATCTCGAAGGACGTCACGTGCTGAACGCTCTGTCGGCCCGACGGTTGGAGAGTGGCCAGCATTTCATCCAGCGCAGGACAGATTTCTGCCGGCCAGCGAAACACGGAATAGTCCAGTAGCTCAGCAATCGTGAGCTTGGCGTGGTCGAGCAAGGGGAACCTCAAAGGCATGGCAAGAGCCAGGTTCTCGGTCCACAGGGGTTGGCTCTGCAGGAGCAGATCGTTCAATCCCACCATCGATAGGCCGGCGTCGTAGCGGCCGTCACGAAGTCCCTTGACCAGATCGTCGCTTGGGACCTCAGAGAACGCGATCGTGACTTCCGGCTCCTCCGCGCGCTGCAGCGCAAGCAGTGCCGAGAGAGGGGATGACGTCACGCCAGACGCTATAGCAAGCCTGAAATGGGAAAACCGGCTGGTGGCATCATGCATGAGGGCCCCCAAGAAACAATCGAGTCAAAAAGGCGAGCCAACATGATAGCCAATATACGTTAAGTTTAACGTGGTTAAATTCCCTCGTCTCTTCGACGCTTCTCTTAATGCAGAAGCGTACCGTTCAACGAGGCCGTCCTACAGGCACAACCACATTTGAAGCCAAGCCAGCTCTGGCCTTCGGCAATGCCGTGCGCGCTGCGCGCGTAGAGCAAGGAATCGCTCAGGAAGAACTGGGGGCCTTGGCCAATATCGCGCGCTCGCACATGGGCAAGATTGAGCGGGGTGAGCACATGCCCACGCTCGCTCTGATACTAAAAATCTCCGTCGCGCTCGGCATAAGTGCGACAGAACTGATGGCTGCAACCGAACGTAATCTTCATGCCGGCAACGAATAATGAGGCGTGACCGGCTGAGGATGGCTTCGTCATCCGTCCGAAGTGTCGCGTAGGCGAACGATAAACCGATCCAGCGAAGCCGACAAATCGCTGCTGTCGGGCCGAAGCAGGTAGGTCGTGATCACCGCGGAGTCCATTGCCAATGGACGGATCACCACGTCCGGCCGTTGGGAGATGGGAATCTTGGTCGCCGTCATGAAGCCGATGCCGTAGCCGGCGCCGACTAAGGTGAGCATCATGTCCAGCGAGGACACTTCCTCGACAACATTCAGCTTGTGCTCCAACGCGTTGAGCAGCCGCTTGAGTTCGCGGCAATACCCCTCGCACACGTGTGGGTCGCACAGGACAAGTGGATGGCCTTGAAGATTGTAAAGTGGCACTTCCTTATAGGTGAGCAACGAGTGTCGCGCTGGCACTGCAATTACCAATGGGTCGTGCCAGATAGGTTCTGCAACAATACCGTCGCCAACATCTGCCGTATGCGCGAATCCGATCATGAAGTCGCCCGAGCGCAAACCACGCAGTTGCTCTGCCAAAGGCACTTCTGACAAGCGTATTTCGATCTCTGGCTCCTCAGCGCGGCAACGAGCCAGAAATGCCGACAGCCGTGGATCGATCGCTCCATCGGATACAGCAATGCGCATGCTTCCGCGGAGGCCCGACGCCACAGCCTTGGCATTTTCACGAGCCTGTTCCAGCACGGTGAATAGACGACGTACATCTTGCAAGAAGACCGCTCCCGCCGCCGTCAGAACCGTTCCACGCCTGTTTCGGTCGAAGAGGACGACGCCCAACTCGTCCTCAAGTTCTTTGATGGCTCGTGATAGCGGTGGTTGTTCGATATGCAAGCGCTCAGCTGCCCGCGTGAAATGTAGCTCCTCAGCAAGAACTACGAAGAAGCGAAGATGGCGCAGCTCCATAGGCCACCCTCCGGTTCCGACTTGTCCAGCACTGTACTATCTCCCTATAGAAGCGATTGCAATTCTGTCGGCCAATCGCTCAGCCCCGTTGTGGTGCCGCTGGCTGGACGAGCCAGTGCTGGATTGATCGAGCGATGGACTGAGGCCAACACGACACCTAACGAGCTAAATTGAGTCCGTACGGCAGTTGGGGTCCAGATAAAGAACGATCAACCCTACGCGTCATTGGATAGAGTGCAGTTGGTCGCCGCTGGCCCTTGAGCCGATTGCGCGTCAGGCGCTCGACCTCTCCTCCGTATGATCATCACCTCCCGATGGCGGGTGCGGCTCTTGGACGGATCAAGGCAAATACTCTTCAAAATCAAAAAGCTCCATGAAGCAGGCGAATGTTGGCAAAAACATGCGCCTGCTCCAGTTTTCAGTTGCAAGCCTTTGGAGCAAGAATGCCTCTCACTTTAAAGTATGAGGCATCTTGATGCTTAGCCTGGCCTGCGAAGGATGCTTATTGCCGCACTGAACCATGCGGATCGATGACGTACTTGTATGCAGAGCCAGCATCGAACTCTTTATATGCGTCGGGCGCGTCTTCGAGCTTGATGAACTTAGTGTTCATCATCGGCGTAAGGTAAGGCATGCGATCGTTCAGTATCGCTCGCATTAACGCGTGGTTGTAATTCGCGGTCGGAGATTGACCAGCCGACATTCGCGGAGACTTAATCCAGGCGTTGGACCATTCCAGATCCATATGGCCCTTCTTGGCTTTCGGGTCCGTCGAAATTGGATTTGCGCAGTACACGCCAACAGTGCTGGTCATTCCGCCAAAACGGACATACTTGAGCATTGCGTTGGTAACGGCGCTTTCTACGATCTTGTCAGCATCTGCACCGAACCCGCGGCAGTCCACACCAACATAGTCGATGACGCGGTCGACCTCCCTGCGTCCGGTTATGCGTTCAAGATGCTCCTCGATCGGCACACCGTCAGAAAGGTTGATGGTTTCCACGCTATGTGGCTTGAGAAGGTCCAATCGCTCCTGGATGTAGTCGGCAACGATAATGGCGCCTGCACCCAGAAGCTTGGCGCAGGCGGCACCAGCTCTGCCGACCGGCCCAGCACCGAAGATCAGGATGTTTTCGCCGACGACGTAGGCCGGGGCGGCGGGCCAGTCAGGGCCTGCGAAACCATGGAACGCTGTGGGTAGTACGTCGGAGAGCAGCGTGAGGTCACGGATCTTGGCCATAGCGGCATCCTTGTCAGGGAAGCGCAGGAGATTGAAATCCGCGTAAGGTACGAAGAGATAATCACCTTGCCCGCCAGTCCAACCACCGAGATTGAAGCCGTAGGCTCCACAGTCAATTTCCGGATTGGTGTTCTCGCACACATCGGATCGCATGTGCTTGCAGTTGTAACAACGCCCGCAACCCACATTGAAGGGAACGGAAACGATATCCCCCTTCTTCACGACTTCAACATCTGATCCCACCTCGATCACTTCGCCAGTCATTTCATGGCCCATCGTTATCCCCTTGGGGACAGCGAATGAGCCGCGATAAATGTGAAGGTCGCTGCCGCAGATGTTTGTGGTAACAATCTTTAGAATGGCGCCGTGCGGCGCGCTTTTCCCTTGAGGGGTTATCAGCTCCGGAAACTTGAAGGTGTTGACCTTCATTTCCAAGGGCTTCTCGAAAGTCACGATACGGTTACCGGTCGGAGTCATTTCGTCACCTCTGTGCGTTAATGTTTCCATACTTCTTATGAAGTGGGAAACGAGACTTACCGCTGTCAAGAAGAACGAGGGTGGGGCCCTGCATGGCCGTCTGCCGCTTTTCCTTCCGCGGTCTTGACAGCATCGGGTCAAGCTCGAAGGTGGTCAAACTGGAATAATCTATGTGCAGATAGGCGCTGTCTATCTGCATCGGGCGCTGTAGTCGTAGCTGTGGCGCCCATCCCTCTCCAGGCGAGAGGGCAGCGGCGTTGAGTACACCGCTGTGCTGAACATAAGAAGGGGAGGCTGAGATCAGCGGGACATGATGTGACCACATGCAGCAGCCCACATGCAGCAGCTGCCTTTGTCCCGAATGCTGTTCATGTAGGTGGAGGCCTTGGTTGGTCAGCGCGTGGCGCCTACCAACAACGCACAAGGCACGCTTGCGACCTTCATTCGGAGTGAAACACAAAGTTTCTCGCCAAGAATCACTATTTCAGAGGGGGGGGGGCTGCGATAGATCAGCTTTGGGCTGGAATCGACGATGGATCGATATAACAGTCTGGAGAGTGTCGGCCAGTTCGGGGCTATGCACCATTTCGAGCAATGCGCGCAACGATGGTGTCTCGAATGCATTTTTCCCAGCAACGAAGCCGACATTCGAGTGTGACAATGGCCCGTTAATTGCGACTGCGTGGAGGTTTGGAATGTGTGCGAATCGGCCGGCGAGAGACTGCGGAAGGACAGCCGCGTATTTTCCTGTCGCCACGTGTGCCGACAGTACATCGATCGAATCGGTGCGAATCGTCTGCGCGGTACACTGCGTCAGCCTGTCCTGAACAGGCTCAGATACCGCGGAGCTCAGTAGGCAGAGCTGTCTATTGAGAACATGCTCCCATGTTGTGTTTCGAGGTTTTTGAGTTTTAGCTACGTGGAAAAGGAAAATGCGCTCGCGGTAAAGAAGATAAGTATCGAAGTCCTTCCCTGGGATATCCTCAAAATGCATGAGCGCCACATCCAATTTGTTTTCTCGAATCGCCCGCAGCAGGGAAGAGGCGCTGGAAACTAAAATTGACTGGCGAAGTAAAGGTATTTTTTCGGCAAGAGCAACACTTAACGTTGGGGCCACGCCGGAAGTCCCTGGTAGTACCCCTAGCCGGAACTGCCCTTCTATACCTTGACGTAGTGCAGAGAGTTCTCGTTCCAGCCCTTTACAGTCGTCATACATCTGTTGCGCCCAGGCCAATACGCGCGTTCCTTCAGCCGTTAGTCCATCGTATCGTCGGCCATGACGCACGATCTCAACATCCATGTCCTCCTCCAGCTGCTTGATGCCCGCGGAGAGGGTCGGTTGAGAAACATTACAGCTCTTGGCCGCATTGCCGTAATGGCCTTCGCGGTGCAAAGCAAGCAAGTATTCAAGGTTTCTGACGATCATTTATTTTCTTCTGATAACTTTACGAAATTCCGGACTTTCACGAAAAGTCCCCTGCACGCGTCAATCTGCCGCTGACCTTAGCCACTCGGCCGGCAAACGTGTTGAGCCGGGCGCTTCACCATCTAGATCGAGCGTCCTCATGGTACTTAGCAGTTCGTGCGCCGTGCAAGGAAAGGTGAAGCATGGAGCCTAGCGACCCAAAGAGACGGTGCTAAGCTTCTTGACCTGCTCCGCCCATCGCTTTGGCTCATTGATGCGACGAGTGGACGGAACCTACAACGCCCGTTGGGGAATAAGAGGGACGTTACGCGTCCCCGTGTTCGCTCATGACGTAGTTCCATAGGTGCCACTTTATGAATGAAGGAACGAGGGAGTAAGCCAGATGAAGATATTCACGATTGGATTCACTAAGACCTCCGCGCGATCCTTCTTCGCTAAGTTAAATGCTTCTGGTGCCAAGCGCCTTGTTGATGTTCGCCTGAATAATGTTTCGCAATTGGCCGGTTTCGCAAAGCGCGAGGATCTTCGGTATTTTTCCGAGGCGTTGTGTGGGATGGAATATGAACATCTTCCAGCACTTGCTCCAACCAAAGACATGTTTGAGGCATATAAAATAAAAGGGGGAGATTGGGATATCTATGCTAGGAAGGCAGGTGAAGATCCGCGCCGCGCACACCGCAACGGCACGGCCAATGTTCAGATCAACGTTTGCAGGCTCTTCAGCAACTCTTCAATATTCCCTTCGTGACGCTTGTAATAGGTCCAAGGTCCGATGCGCTGGGACGTGACCAGTTTGGCCCGCTGCAAGACCGTCAAGTACTGTGAAATGGTCGACTGTGACAGCCCCGCACTCTCTTGGATGATGCTCACGCAAACCCCGACCTTTTCGGGATTGACCTCTTGCTCCGGATAGTGTTTGCGTGGGTCTTTGAGCTTGGCCAAGATCGCCAATCGGGCGGGGTTGTCCAAAGCCTTCAGTGCCTCATGGATATCAATGCTCATGGCAACCTCAAAACTACTTTTCTCGATATTATAATATCTCAATTACTAATAGCAGTGCACGGATGTAGTGAGAGCCACTACCGCAAAGTCCAGAGTGATGTCGGCATCAGCAATGCTATACACCTGTTCGCCGCATTCGCTGCTCGCTAGTCTCTGCAACCGTTTAGTGCATCACAGAACGAACGTCAGACTCCCCATAACGAGTTGATCTCTTGCGACCTCATGGCGAGCGCGCGGTAAACCGGGGCACGATATAGGAGCCAAGTTCATCAATGACTTCTGATGCCGGACGATGGCCATACTTGAGATTGAGAATTACATGATCGACGCCAATCGACTCAAGCGACTCCAATAGCGCCAGCAGATGATTTCGCCCCAGCCGGTAGCCCAGATGGATTGGCACCGGCGGTGCGTCCGGACGCACATCCAGGTCGATGTAAAGCGACTGGAGGAAAGGTTTGTAGGAGTCCCCAAATTGAGCTTTGACCACCTCTCGCCAGTTCGCCACCATCGTCTTCTGCAACTGCGGTGCCCGTGGATAGGTGATCCACCCGGAACTCTCCCGCGCGATCCACTCCATCGACTGGCGACTGTTGCCCGTCACGAAAAATGGAATCTCGTTCGTAGTCGGCTTCGGAATCAGGTCCGCACTCTCCAATCTGCCGCTACTCCATTGCAGCGGCTCGAAGCTGGTGCGCTGAGCCTTGCGGATCACTTCCAAGTGTTCCCGGAAAATGTCGCCCCGCTGATCCGGGTCAACATCAAATGCAGGGAACTCCACAGGTCTGTCGCCCGAGGCGATACCCATCAGGAAGCGGCCGCCGCTCAACTGGTCTACGCTCGCAGCCGCCTTGGCCGTGTGCAGCGGGTTGCGCAGCGGGATCGCTATCGACGCAGTCCCCAGTGCAATCGTCGACGTCTGTGCTGCGATGAAGCCCAGATAGACCCAGGGATCAAAAACCTGGCCCACGTCGCCGAAGCTGGGGTCGCGCAACGGTACGTCCCGGAACCAGAGCGTGGAGAAGCCCAGCGCTTCCGCACGACGGGCCAACTCAACCTGGTTGGACATCGTCGGCGTATCGCCCTGGAAGGCCTCGATGGGGAAAAACAGCCCCAGGCTCAGGTGGCCGGCCTTGAAGGTTCGACCGAACCCTTGGTGCTGCTGATAAGGGGTTGTACTTGGCTGATACATTGTCAGGCTCCTCTGGTCTCAAGGTTTCCATCACGCGCGCGCAGCGCCACTGGCCGCGTCCGAAGCTGCGAACGCGGCCAGTACGGCCTTATGGCCGGTAAGAGGGGTAGTCGGTGTATCCCTTGTCAGTGCCGCCATACATCGTCGCCGGGTCTACTGCGTTGAGCGGCCAGCCCTGGGCGATGCGTTCAGGCAGATCCGGGTTGGCAATGAAGGGACGACCGAACGCGATCAGATCGCCCCAGCCCGCCTTGACCACGCGCACACCGCGCTCCACGGTGTATTTGCCGGCATAGAGAACCTTGCCGCTGAAGTTGCTGCGCACATCATTTCGGAAGGTCTCGGGCAACTCTGGCGCGTTGTCCCAATCGGCCTCGGCAAGCGAGACATAGGCAATCCCGACCTGTTCGAGAACCTTGATGGCCTCGATATAGGTTTCATGGGGATCATCCTCCACCAGCCCCAAATAGACGCGGTCTTCTTCGGTGCTGGCGAACAGCGGGGCAAATCGCACCCCGAGCCGTTCCTTGCCGACCACATCAGCAACGGCCTGTACCACCTCGTGCAGGAAGCGCAGACGGTTTTGCAGGGGGCCACCGTATTCATCGGTGCGCCGATTGGTGTGCGCGGAGATGAACTGATTGACGAGGTAGCCGTTGGCGCAGTGGAGTTCGACACCATCGAAGCCCGCATCAAGTGCATTGCGGGCCGCCTGGGCGTAGAGCTGTACCAACTCTTTCACTTCGGCAGTTGTCAGCGCACGCGGCACCGACGGCTCTGTAAGTGCGCCCTGGCCCGGGCCGGTTTCGACGAACACCTTGACGTTGTCGGCAGCGATTGCCGATGGTGCGACGGGTGCCGCACCGCCGGGCTGCAGCGAGTGATGCGAAACCCGTCCCACATGCCAGAGCTGCGCAAAGATGATGCTGCCTTCGGCATGCACCGCTGCCGTGATTTTGCGCCAGCCTTCAACCTGTTCCGAGCTGTGCATACCGGGCGTCCAGGCATACCCCTGGCCACGCGGCTCGATCTGCGTGCCCTCGGTGACCATGAAGCCAGCCCCTGCCCGCTGACGGTAGTAGTCGGCCATGAGGTCGTTCGGAATGTTGCCCGGCTGGGAACTGCGCGAGCGGGTCAGCGGCGGGAGCACGATCCGGTTTTTCAGGGTGTAAGGCCCCAACTGCGTGCTTTCAAACAGTATTTCTTTACTCATTTCAATACTCCTAAATATCCAGAAATCTCGATGTTATTGGGCAAAATTTTGGCGATGAATCGAACTCAAAACACGCCGAACGGTGCTTCGTTCAGACTGATGTAGATGTTCTTCTTCTCGCTGTACGCGTCCAACATGGACTTGTGAGTCTCGCGGCCGAGACCGGACTTCTTGTAGCCGCCGAACGGGGCGTGGGCCGGAATGTCATGATAGGTGTTGACCCACATACGGCCAGTTTCGATGGCCCGTGCCACACGGATTGCACGGTTGATGTCCTGAGTCCAGACAGCACCAGCCAGGCCGTAGTCGGAAGCATTGGCCAGCGCCACCACTTCGTCCTCATCGTTGAACGGCAGCACGGTGACGACCGGCCCGAAGATCTCCTCTTGGGCGATGCGCATGTCGTTGCGCACATCGACGATGATCGTCGGCTTGATGAAGAAGCCAGCATCGTATTCACCGCCAGTCAGTCGCTCACCACCAGTGAGGATGCGAGCGCCTTCTTCTTTGGCCAGCTCGATGTAGCCCATGATGCGGTCGGTCTGGATCTGGCTGACCTGGGCACCCATCTGCGTGTTGGGGTCGAGCGGATTGCCAACGCGAACCTTTTCAAAGCGCTCCTTGAGTTCGCCGACGAAGCGCTCATAGATCGACTCGTGCACGAACAAGCGGGAACCGGACTCACATACTTCGCCCTGGTTCCACAGAATGCCAAGAGCAGCCGCCTCGACAGCCCGATCCCAATTGGCATCAGGAAAGATGATGTTGGCCGACTTGCCGCCCAGTTCCAGCGTAGCCGGAATGATCCTCTTGGCTGCCGCAGCAGCCACGACTTCACCGATACGCGTCGAGCCGGTGAAGGCGAGCTTGGCGACCTGGGGATGATCGAGAATCGCCTGCCCAACCTCTGTGCCCAGGCCAGTGACGACGTTGACCACGCCGGCAGGAAGCACCTTAGCGAATATCTTTGCCAGTTCCAAAATCGTGACCGGCGTCATCTCTGATGGCTTGATCACCACCGTGTTGCCCACGGCAATCGCCGGGGCAATCTTCCAGGCAGCCATCAGCAGTGGGAAGTTCCGGGGGATGACTTGGCCGACCACGCCGAGTGGTTCGCTCAGCGTCAGACTCATCGTATGGCGGTCAAGCATGGAAGCTTCATCCGAATGGCTGCGTATCGCACCGGCGAAGTAGCCGAAATGGTCGATGGCCAGCGGCACATCCACCCGGGCCTCACGGACCGGCTTGCCGACATCCATACTCTCAAACGGAATGCACCGGTGGCCGGGTTGGTACTGTCGACGGTCTCGCCACTTTCACCGTCAACCCATGGGTTGTCGATGAAATGCCCCTAGTGGCCGTCAGGGGCATGGTTTGAAGTGGTTTGGTTGTGTGTCAACACGATGAACTCCTTCGACTTGGGTGGGTGACATGGCTATCATAGCTACATTTCGGGATATGTCAATATCCAAATTGATAGATATCCTGTGCCGTGCAGTGCTCACAACTACTGCGTGTGGGTTTGCACTGAAACTGACCCAGCGTTTGCATCGAAAACTGACCCAGCCCTAATTTGATTGGGTCAGGGTTGCTACAGATTTGGCTGTTTTACGCTCCTTTTTGGGCTGTGTGCTGCTGTTTTTGAATCGGTAGCTGTCGTTGCCGGTCTCGACGATGTGGCAGTGGTGGGTGAGTCGGTCGAGCAAAGCAGTCGTCATTTTTGCGTCCCCAAATATGTTCGCCCATTCAGCGAAGCTGAGATTGGTGGTGATGATGAGGCTTGTGTGCTCGTAGAGCTTGCTGATGAGGTGGAACGGCAGCGCGCCGCCGGCTTGGCTGAATGGCAGATACCCGAGTTCGTCGAGAATAACGACGTGCGAGTGCATAAGCCGGTGGGCGAGGTGTCCAGCTTTGCCGGCCTGCTTCTCGAGCTCCAACGTGTTCATCAACTCGATCGTGGAGAAGAAGCGAACTCGGCGACGCAGGTGTTCGATGGCGTGAACCGCGAAGGCCGTCGCCAGATGCGTCTTGCCGGTGCCAGGGCCGCCAACTAATACGACATTGTGAGCGGGTTCGATGAACTTGCCGCGGTGCAGTTGCCGAACGAGGGCTTCGTTGACCTAGCTGCATCCGAAGTCAAAGCCTTGTAAGTCTCGATATGCTGGGAACTTGGCCACCTTCATCTGATAGGCAATAGATCGCACCTCTCGCTCGGTAAGCTCGGCCCGTAGAAGCTGGCTCAAGATGGGAGAGCAGCTCTGGTATGCCGGAGAGTCTTACTGCACGAGGTCAATGAGCGCTTGAGCCATCCCGTGCAGCTTGAGCGCCTTCAAGCGCTCGATCATGAGTTCATGCTGCATGACGTGGCTCCTGAGTGCGGAGGGTGTCGTAGCGGCCGACGTTCGCCTCGGGTTCGACTGTGAGCGAGAGCGCTTGGGGCGCCGTCAGCGGCGGTAGCGGTGTGCCGTCGAGCAGTCGGCTCAAGATGTTGAGAATGGTTTGCTTCGATGGCGTACCGGCCTCCAGCGCTAAGGTCACTGCGGCGAGGACCAGTTGCTCGTCATGCAACAAGACCAACGACAGGATCTCCACCATCTCTCTATCCCCGCCAGCGTGAGGCAGCAGCAGTGCCTGAAGTTGGCGAAATGCTTCCGGCAACGCGGTGAACGGCGCCCCATTGCGCAGCGCGCCAGGCTTGCGTTGCAGCACGGCGAGATAATGCCGCCAGTCGTAGAAAGTGGCACCACGGTCATGGCGCCGGTTGATGTGGCGAGGATGCTGCGCGATGACGTGACCTTCGGCGACGACAACGAGGCGATCCGCATAGACCCGCAAACTCACAGGCAGGTTGGCGTAGGACGCGGGGACGCTATAGCGGTCACGCTCGAAGGCGATCAAGCATGTGGGGGAAACGCGCTTGGTGTGTTCCACAAAGCCGTCGAACGGCTGGCCAACAGGCATCAGAAATGGGCGTTCCTCGGACCATATCTGCCAGATGCTCTGGTCACATGCAGGATGGCGTATCTGTTGCCACAGCCTGACGCACTCGTCGGCCAACCAGTCATTAAGCGCTTCCAAGCTCGAAAAGTGGGGCAGGCGTTGCCAGATCCGCCGCCGGCTATCCTGCACGTTCTTCTCGATCTGTCCCTTCTCCCAGCCTGACGCGGGGTTGCAGAACTGCGCATCAAACAAATAGTGGCTGACCATGCTGGAGAATCTGGCGTTGACCTCGCGCGACTTGCCGCGGCCGACCCGATCTACAGCGGTCTTCATGTTGTCGTAGATACCTCGACGCGGGATGCCTCCCCATGCCACAAAAGCGTGATGGTGCGCATCGAACAGCATCTCGTGTGTCTGGAGCCAGTAGGCGCGCAGGAAGAAGGCGCGACTGTGGCAAAGCTTGAACTGCGCGATCTGGAGCTTGGTACGCTCGCCGTTGATCACCGCACTGTCCTCGCTCCAGTCAAACTGAAAGGCGTCGCCTGGTGCGAACGTCAATGGCACGAACGTGCCCCGCCCTGAAGTCTGAGATCGTTCCTGTTGTTCCTGTCGCCATCGTCGCGCGAAAGCGGCGACATGGTCGTAAGAGCCCGTGTAGCCTAGAGCGCAGAGATCCTGGTGCAGCTGCAACAGCGAGCGTCGCTGCTTGCGCGTGCGGTTGGTCTCGGCCTTGAGCCATGCCGAAAGCTTCTCCGCATAGCCGTCTAGAACGGTAGGCCCAGCCGCACGGCTGTAGGTTGGTTCAATGGTGCCCGAGCGCAGATAGCGTCGCACCGTGTTGCGCGATATGCCAAGTCGCTTGGCAATCTCTCGTAAAGAGACATGATCACGCAAGTGCCAACGGCGAATAATGCTGAGAAGAGCCACGTCGATCACTCCTGTCTCCTGCACGGGTACCGAGCAGGATAGTGTTCACGAGGTGGGTCAGAATTAGATGCAAATCAAACGTAAAAGTGGGTCAACTCTGCCCGTTGGCGTAAAAATCGATAAAGGCCCTGACCTTCGAAGAGACGGTCTTCTTGCGAGGGTAAACAGCCCATACCGCCGTCTCGGCTCTTTGTAGTCGCGCCTCCCATCCCGGCAGCAATTCAACCAGCCGGCCATCGCGCAATGCATGATCGCAAGCCCAACTTGGAAGCAACGCGACTCCGTGACCGAGGATGGCGAGCTCAAGCATGGCATCCGTATCGTTGATGCGTACCCGACCTTTCAGGTTGACCTGAATTTCATTGCGTTGGTGGTCACCTGCGGTGTGGACAAATACCCAGCGGTCATCGGTCGAAAGCGAAAAGCGGAGAAACTGGTACCTGGCAAGTTGCGACGGCGTTTCCGGGGCGCCGTGTTCTTCGATATACGTCGGACTCGCGCAGGTGATGCGACGATGGTCGGTAAGCTGCCGGGCCATCATGTCCGAGTCGGACAGCGTGCCAATGCGAATGGCGAGGTCAAAGCTACCTTCTACGAGATTGACGACCTCGTCTCTCAGGTCGATGTCCACATCTATCTTGGGGAAGCGAGACATGAACTTAGGTAGGTGAGGAATGATGTGTCGGCGACCGAAGGCGGTCTTCGAATGGCTCTGTCAGGTTGATGCTGAGGCGGCGGTAGAATGCCGTGATGAAGAAGAGAAAATCCCTTTATCACGGCTACCGCTTTCCCGCCGGCGTCATCAGTTGCGTGGTTCGCTGGTATTTCCGGTTCAGCCTGAGCCTGCGCGACATCGAGGAGTTGTTGCTTGAGCGTGGTGTCGCGGTCACGTACGAAACGATTCGTTGCTGGTGCGACAAGTTCGGCGCTGGATTCGCTCAGTGCGCGAAAGCGGCGCGGTGAGCCGTATCTGTTGTGGCGAGCGGTCGATGAGCATGGCGCTGAACTCGACGTGCTGGTGCAGAAGCGGCGCGGCAAGGCCGCGGCAAAGCGCTTCTTCCGGAGGGTGTTGCGTTCAAACCCGGTGCCGCGCAAGATCGTGACCGACCAGCGGCGCAGCTATCCGGCGGTGAAGGCTGACATTCCCGAGCTCGCTCATGTGAAGCACGTTTTTGTCAAGGTGGCAGCACGTGTGAACAACCGTGCCGAGACCAGCCACCAGCCAACCCGCAGACGCGAACGCCAGATGTGCGGCTTTCGCGATGCGCGGCGCACGCGGGCGTTTCTCTCATGCTTTGGCGCGATCCGGCAGCACTTCGCGCTGCCCAGACATCGGATGAACGCGGCATGTCATCGTGCCGTGCTCCAGAACGCTTCGTCACATGGCATGGTTGGACTGTCACTGCCGCATCTCAGAAAACTATTTAAAAGGATAACTACGCTTTAGCAAAATAGGTTCATCGCTAAATACCGGGGAAGGCTGAACGGATCTTGAGGAAGAAGTATTCCTGATCGCGGTAGCCGTAGGCGCGGCGCTTGATAACCTTGATGGTGTTGTTGATGCCCTCGACG
>LNAP01002568.1_pt1 | contig 40715 bp, 42 predicted proteins | sample 602601 | NCBI WGS metagenome assembly LNAP01 (sample SAMN02440304, study PRJNA202911) | soil metagenome | biome: Subtropical and temperate rainforests or woodlands; isolation source: soil samples (1 kg each in a 20% v/v slurry with milli Q water) were... ...
AAGCCTTATATATCTTGGTAGGGTGTGCGGGGATCGAACCCACGACAAACGGATTAAAAGTCCGCTGCTCTACCAGCTGAGCTAACACCCCATTCATTTCTCAAGTAACTTGCGTCACTCAGGAAAGGCCGCAATTATGGGGGAAACTATTCACTTGGTCAATGACAAAATAGAAAATTTCTATATATTTATCGAATTTATTTTAATTGACTTCGATAAAAATTTGTACATATCTTAATTCCCTTCAAAATTGCCTTAATTTTAATCAACGCATGCCAGGGAGCTTGCCTCCCATTAAACCACCCATGCTGCGCATCATTTTAGCCATGCCGCCTTTGCTGAACATTTTCATCATCTTTTGTGTTTCTTCAAACTGCTTGAGCAGGCGATTCACTTCCTGCACCTGCACACCTGAGCCGTCAGCAATACGTTTTTTACGCGTAGCTTTAATGATTTCAGGTTTACGACGCTCTAGCGGCGTCATGCTATTAATAATGCCTTCAATACGACGGATGCTCTTATCTGCATCATCTGGGTTCACTTTGGCAGCCATGCCTGCAATCTGCGATGGCATTTTATCCATGAGCGCGCCCATGCCGCCCATTTTGCGCATTTGTGACATTTGCGCTTTAAAGTCATCCAGGTCAAAATTTTTGCCTGACTTTACCTTATCGGCAAGTTTTTGCGCTTCTGCCATGTCGACATTTTTATGCGCTTGCTCGATCAAACCAAGCACATCACCCATGCCCAAGATGCGTGATGCCATACGGTCTGGGTAGAATGGCTCCAGCCCATCGACTTTTTCACTCACCCCGATAAACTTGATAGGCTTACCTGTCACATGGCGCACTGATAAAGCAGCACCACCACGCGAGTCACCATCCAGCTTGGTAAGGATTACACCAGTGAGCGGCAAGGTGTCGCCGAAGGCTTTTGCAGTGTTAATCGCATCCTGCCCTTGCATGGCATCCACCACAAACAATGTTTCGATTGGGTTCAATTGTGCATGCAGGGCTTTGATTTCTGCCATCATGGCTTCATCAATGCCCAGACGACCTGCGGTATCGAAAATCACCACATCGTAATAACCGCGCTTGGCGAAATCTAACGTAGCACTGGCAATATCTGCTGGTTTTTGGCTGGCGTTACTATCAAAACACTCAACCTCAAGCTGTTTTGCCAACGTCTTGAGCTGTTCAATCGCTGCTGGACGGTAAACATCGGCACTGGCCAGTAATACTTTTTTCTTTTGCTCTTTAAGTAATTTTGCGAGTTTGGCAGAGGTGGTCGTTTTACCGGAACCCTGCAGACCTGCCATCAGAATAATTGCTGGCGGCACTGCTGCCAAGTTCAAGCCAACATTGGCTTTACCCATCAGCGTAGTGAGTTCGTCGTTCACCACTTCAATCACTGCCTGACCTGGCGTCAGGCTCTGCAACACCTCTTTACCCTGCGCACGCAGCTTAACGGCGGCAATAAAGTCTTTTACCACCGGCAAGGCCACGTCGGCCTCCAGCAGCGCCATACGCACTTCACGCATCGCATCTGAAATATTATCTTCGGTTAACCGCGCTTGACCACGTAGATTTTTAATGACGCCCTGCAGGCGCCCGGTTAGGTTTTCTAGCATTTTTATACTCTTTGCGTCATTTCGAGGTTTTGGATAATTAAATGCAATTTTACATCAACCTATTATCTTTACCGCATATTTACGCCATAATTACATCATGCAAAAACTAATTCCTTATCTTGTCGTTGTATTCATTTATTTGGCTGTAGCTGCTGATTTCTGGCGCGCGCCTAAATCATCGGAAAAGACCACTCATCTTAAGCTGCATTCAACGATGATTGCTTTAGGGTTGCTGGTGCATGGATGGCTATTGCATCAAAGTATTTTCTCCGCAGGTTTCAATTTGGGGTTTTATGAGTCAGTGTCTGCAATCCTTTGGCTCACAGTGTCGATCTACTGGGTCACAGACCGCGACCATCAATTGCACAGCTTGCAGGCTTTTGTACTGCCGCCGGCCGCATTATTTTCAGTGCTGCCCGCATTCTTCTCTAGCCATCATTTTTTACCTGCCGCTAACAACAGTCTGTTCATAGCACATGTATGGATCGCGATGCTTGCCTATAGCCTGTTTACTTTTGCCGCACTGCACGCCGTTCTGATGGCAATTGCTGAGCGTAGCCTGCACCACAAAAGCAGCTTAATCGCACTACCGAGCTTTCCTCCACTCATGATGATGGAGTCTTTGCTGTTTAAAATTATCGGCTTAGGTTTTGCGCTGCTGACCGTCACCCTCATCAGCGGCATGTGGTTCTCTGAAGAAATCTTCCATAAAGCGCTGGATTTCAATCACAAGACCCTCTTTTCGATTGCCAGCTGGTTTATATATGCTGCACTCTTATTTGGGAGGTATCGATATGGATGGCGCGGACTCAAGGCTATCCGATGGACGTTGATAGGCTTTGTGATACTGTTACTGGCCTATGTAGGGAGTAAATTTGTTTCAGAGATTCTTCTCGGCAGATAAAGAGAAATGGACTGTGTAATTTTACCCAGTCCATCTCAAATTCATATCAGTAAAGCCAAACCTGCTTTACTTAACGCAAGCTGATTAACGGCCAGCCCTGCTGTTTTGCATAGTCAGATAAAACCTCATCTGCATCAACAGCTACCGGGTTAGTCACCAGTTTCATCAGCGGCAAGTCGTTGTGTGAATCGCTGTAAAAGTAACTGGTTGAATAATCCGTTAATGATTTACCGTGCTCTGCCAGCCACTGATTGATGCGCGTTACCTTGCCCTCTTTAAAGCTAGGCTCGCCGCTTACGCCACCTGTATATTCACCATTGACCATTTCCGGGTCGGTACCGATTAAATTATCAATGCCGTAAGCCGTAGCAATCGGTTTGGTTACAAAACTATTGGTGGCCGTAATCACAACGCATAAGTCGCCGGCTGCTTTATGCTTATTCACTAAATCCTGCGCCTTCTGCGTCATCATCGGGCGAATCACTTGCTCCATGTACCTGAGATGCAGCTCATCCAGAAACTTTTTAGGGTGCTGGCTCAACGGCTTTAACTGAAACTCCAGAAATTCATAGATATCCAAAGTGCCGTTTTTGTAATCCTGATAGAACTGTTCGTTTCTTTCCTGATGAGACTTGGCATCAAGCAAGCCCTCGTTGATTAAAAACAAGCTCCAGTTATAGTCGCTATCACCCGCGAGCAACGTGTTATCCAAGTCAAATAAAGCCAGATTCTGTGTATTGTTTTGAGTCATATTAAATATCTTTTTGTTGAGTTGCTGAGAGCACTAAAAATACGCCGACTAAAATAACAGCGAGTGCGATTAATTCTGAACTGGTGACATGTTCACCGGCAAACCAGATGCCCACAGCAAACGCTACCATCGGGTTTACAAAAGTATTGCTGCTAGCAACCAATGGGCGCACTGTATGCAATAAATATTGATATGCGCTGTAGGCAACAAGTGACCCTAACACTATTTGAAACAGCATCGCGCCCCATGATTTTGCGCTGATGGTCTGCGGCCAGGTTTCTCCAGTGACAGCACTCGCAATCAGCAGCGCTATTCCACCTGCCAGCATCTGTGCAGCGCTTGCCATCAAGCCCTGCGGCATCGCCAGATGTTTACTCCATACCGAGCCAAACGACCAGCTTGCCGCAGCAAATATCAGCAGGAATGCACTCATGGAGTCTCCACTGAAACTGCCGCCTAGATTCAGCAGCACAATACCTGCCAAGCCTATTGCAATACCCAGCCACTCCCTGGCGATGATTTTATGCCCCCAAAGCGAAGAGAACACCGCCATCCAGATTGGTGCCGTAGCAATCGATAGCGCGGCAACACTGGATGAAACGGTCTGCTGTACATAACACACCGTGCCATTGCCTAACGCGGGCAATAACAATCCCACTATTGCGGCACCAATCCACTGCTGCTTGTTCGGATTAGGCGCTCCCAGATAGCGCATCACTGCATATAAAATCAAGCCAGCTATAGTGAACCGCAAGCCGGCCATCATAAACGGCGGAAAGCTCTCAATACCAAAACGTATGGCAAGATAAGTTGAACCCCAAATGAAATAGGTGCAAAAAAGTGCACCAGCGATCAACAGGGTTTGCCGGGTTTTAGGCATGATAGTTTTCTACATTTTTCTTTCAGAATCAGACTAGAAGCGCGCTCAAACAGAAGCAAGAATCCCCTGCCAACCGTTTCATTGTTAAATCAAGCCAAGATAAGGCACGCGAACGCAGGCAGTACATATAGTACGGCAAGTGAACGCAACGCCGTATTGGCTTGATTTGACGATGAAACTAGACTTGAGGGTGGGCGCGCTCATGCCTCGAATGCAACTTATTCAATCCATTCAAATAAGCCTTGGCTGATGCCACCACAATATCTGTATCCGCACCCTGCCCATTCACAATACGGCCGCCACGTGAAAGGCGCACTGTCACTTCACCCTGCGCATCGGTACCGCTGGTGATGTTATTCACTGAATAAAGCAACAACTCTGCACCACTATTCACGATCTTTTCAATCGCCTTGAACGATGCATCAACAGGACCGCCGCCATCAGACTCGGATTTATGCTCCACACCATTATCTGAAACCGTAATCAAAGCATGTGGAATTTCACCGGTTTGTGACGCTACTTGCAAATACACCAATTTATAGTTTTCAGTCGCTTCTGAAACAAACTCATCGCTCACTAAAGCCTGCAAGTCTTCATCAAAAATTTCAGACTTTTTATCTGCCAAATCTTTAAAGCGCGCAAAAGCCGCGTTCAACAAATCTTCAGTTTCAAGTTCAATACCCAATTCTTTCAAACGCGTTCTAAACGCGTTACGGCCGGACAATTTACCCAAAGTCAATTTGTTCGCATTCCAGCCCACGTCTTCAGCGCGCATAATCTCGTAGGTTTCGCGATGTTTCAATACGCCATCCTGATGAATACCGGACTCATGTGCAAAGGCATTAGCGCCAACGATTGCTTTATTCGGCTGCACCGGATAACCGGTAATCGATGACACCAACTTGCTCGCAGGTACAATTTGTGTGGTATCAATGCTCGTAGCCAAATTAAAGATGTCGCTGCGGGTTTTAATCGCCATCACCACTTCTTCAAGGCTGGCATTACCTGCACGCTCACCCAAACCGTTAATAGTACATTCCACCTGACGTGCACCACCCATCACTGCCGCCAATGAGTTGGCAACAGCCATGCCCAAGTCGTTATGGCAATGCGTAGACCACACCACTTTATCGCTATTCGGCACGCGTGCGATCAAATCACGCATACGATCGCCCCATGGGGCTGGAATCGAATAACCCACCGTATCCGGCACGTTAATGGTTTTAGCACCGGCTTTAATCACTTCGTCAAATATGCGTACCAAAAAGTCCATATCTGAACGTACCGCATCTTCAGCCGAGAACTCAACATCATCGGTATACTCCAAAGCCCACTTTACTGCTTGCACTGCGCGCTCAACCACTTGATCTTCCGTCATGCGCAACTTGTTTACCATGTGGATCTTGCTGGTAGCGATAAAAGTATGGATACGGCCTTTTGCCGCAGGTTGAATGGCCTCACCTGCGCGTCGCACATCATTCTCGCTGGCACGCGCAAGTGAACAGACTGTTGAGTTTTTAATGATTTTTGCAATTTCATGTATCGCATCAAAATCACCTGGGCTTGCGGCAGCAAAACCGGCTTCAATCACGTTTACACCCAACTTCTCAAGCTGGCGTGCGATACGGATCTTTTCTTCCTTGGTCATTGCTGCGCCCGGGCTTTGCTCGCCATCACGCAAAGTGGTATCGAAAATAATAATTTGTTCTTGTTTGTTGCTGATTTGGCTCATATACAGTTACCTGACTTTTATATTTAATTCTCGGCTGATTATTGCATTCAATAATTCAATCCAAAAGTAGCACCTAATAAACATCAAGGTGCAGCGCAATTTAATACCAGAGGGGTGGGGGGGTAGTCTGCGCGCTAGCGCAGTAACGCACGCAAGCGCAACGCAGAAACTTTGCGTAATAACAGAAGGCTTGCAAGCAAGCTAAGTGCGAAAGAAATATGGATGATGTGTGAATTCAACATGATGAATAGAAATATAATGTTTTTCAGCCAGTTAGGCAAGTGTTTAACTATTTGAATTTATTTATCATAATCATAAATAAATTCAAAGTTAAACAGCTACGATTGTTTTCTTGATTTGAACTTACCGCGTATCCACATTACATATCCGGAAAGCGCGTACACGACCATAACCAGAAACAGCACTTCAGGTGGGCTGTAGGAAATCAGCACCAGCGCCAGTACAACGCCCAGAATTACAAAAAACGGCACGCTGGCTTTCAAATTAATATCCTTACCGCTGTAATAACGCAGATCACTCACCATGGATGCACCGGCAAATACAGTCAAAGTCCAAGCCATCCATTTCCACTTCAATACGCCAAAGAATACATCACGGCCCGTCACGCCGTATTCATAGGACACCCAGACGAAACCTGCCAGCAGCGCCGCCGCAGCCGGGCTGGGCAAGCCCTGAAAGTAGCGTTTATCCTGATGCTCATCATCCAGCTTGGTATTAAACCGGGCTAAGCGCAGTGCAGCACAGGCGCAATAGATGAAGGCTGCAATCCAGCCCAGCTTACCTAGCGGCTTTAATGCCCATACATAAAGAATCAGGGCTGGCGCTACACCAAATGAAACCATGTCGGACAAACTGTCATATTCAGCACCAAAAGCACTTTGTGTATTGGTCATACGCGCGACACGCCCATCCAGCCCATCCATCACCATGGCGATAAAAATAGCAATCGCTGAGAGCTCAAAGTTGCCATTTATCGCCTGCACGATGGCATAAAAGCCCGCAAACAAAGCTGCTGAAGTAAACAGGTTAGGCAGTAAATAAATACCCCGTGAACGCAAAGACGGGATGTCGGCATTGCGGCGAAATGACTTTTGTTTAGGTTCGATCATGGCAATATCACAAAGTTATGTACCCTAAGTATAAATCATGAATAATCATGGCGTGAAGAAATAAGCTGGTTGTCAATAAAAAAGCCGACATAAATGCCGGCTTTTATTTACTAATTCACTTTACTTAGTTCGCAGGAGCCGGTGCCGGCTCTGCAACAAAAATCTCTACACGACGATTTTTAGCCTTATTAGCCGCAGTATCGTTAGCTACCAATGGCTCACGGGAGCCGCGTCCATCGATAGCAATTCGGCCTGAAGCAACGCCTCTGGCAACCAAATAATCACGCGCACTTGCTGCACGATTTAATGACAAAGGATTATTGATCGCATCACTGCCTGAGCTATCGGTATGTCCGATAATTGTTATCGTAGTTGCCGGATTGCTTACCAAGCTCTTGGCAAAAGCATCCAGAACCGGTCTGAAATTTGATTTAACATCTGCACGACCCACATCGAATGAAATATCACTAGGGATATCCAGCTTCAAGCGGTTATCTGCAGTTTGCGTTACTGCAACACCCGTACCAGCAGTCGCTTGCTCCATCTCCGCTTTTTGCTCTTGCATGCGTTTAGACCATACATTACCAGCGATACCGCCAGCTGCAGCGCCCACAGCAGCACCAATTGCAGCACCTTTACCGCCACCGGCCACTGCACCTACTACTGCACCGGCACCGGCACCAATCGCCGCACCTTTAGCAGTACCCTTTTGTGTTTCTGTCATACTAGCGCAACCGCTAAATAAAAAAGTTGCAGCAATAGCGCTCACTATTAATTTCTTGTTCATATTATTCTCCTCATTGTTAAGCCCCACCAAAGCTCTATTCTACACCCATAAAAATTTGCTTTTGATATATATAAAAGCTGAGTGACTGAATAACGCACATAGGCAATAAAAGTTAACAAGCTTCATATAATTCTATTAAAAAAACCATCAAAAACAGTACTCTCAATCACGATAAGGACAGCAGCGCAACCCATAAAATGACTGGATCACGCAGGATTATGTTAGTATCGCGGCTTCAAAATATTAATGCACCACCATGCAATTTACCTTACACAAACAAGATGGCCTGGCCCGTCGCGGCACATTGGAATTAGCACACGGCAACGTAGAAACCCCTGCTTTCATGCCAGTTGGCACTTACGGCACGGTTAAAGCCATGTCACCGCTGGAGCTTGATGAAATCAATGCACACATTGTTCTTGGGAACACGTTTCACTTGTGGCTGCGCCCTGGGCTGGAAGTCATCGCTGCGCATGGCGGTCTGCATAAATTCATGGGCTGGAACAAACCTATATTGACCGATTCAGGCGGCTTTCAAGTTTGGAGCTTGGGTGACCTGCGTAAAATCACAGAAGAAGGCGTCAAATTCCGCTCCCCTATCAATGGTGACTCATGCTTTCTGACACCTGAAGAGTCCATGCGCATTCAGCGCGTATTAAATTCAGACATTGTAATGATCTTTGATGAATGCACGCCCTACCCTGCTACGCATAAAGAAGCCAGCGATTCAATGCAGCTATCGCTCAGATGGGCTAAACGCAGCAAGCAAGCACACGATGGCAATCCTAATGCCCTATTTGGCATTATCCAGGGCGGCATGCACGAAGACCTGCGTGATGTTTCACTTAATGGACTGGAAGAAATTGGTTTTGACGGCTACGCGATCGGTGGCTTGTCTGTAGGTGAACCCAAAGAAGACATGCTGCGTATACTGGCGCATACCGCACCTAAAATGCCACAGCATAAACCGCGTTACCTGATGGGCGTAGGCACGCCGGAGGATCTGGTTGCCGCGGTATCGCAAGGCGTCGATATGTTCGACTGCGTCATGCCGACACGCAATGCGCGCAATGGCTGGCTATTTACCCAGTATGGCGATGTAAAAATCAAGAACGCCACCTATAAAAACGACACACAGCCATTGGATGCTGATTGTGCTTGCTATACCTGCCAGAACTTTACGCGCTCTTATCTGCATCATTTACACAGAATCGGCGAGATTTTAGGTTCACGACTGAATACCATACACAATCTGCATTATTACCAGCAACTGATGGCTGGCATGCGTAGTGCGATTGAAGCAGGTACATTCGAGGCATTTAAGCTGGAATTTGCAACAAAACGTAAGAGTTTATTGTCACAGCCATCCAGCTAATTTCAGTAGTCGTTTTCAGTATCCTGCAATCGACTTTAACTATGTGCTAGAATTTAAAGCTAATTTTTATCAAGTTTCCGTTTAATTTAAAGAGAGTAATATCGTGTTCATTTCAAATGCTTATGCTGCAACAGCAACATCTACTGATTTCGCTAGCTTTTTACCGCTGATTGTCATTTTTGTTTTGTTTTTCTTTATGATTATTCGCCCGCAAATGAAACAGGCGAAAGAACAGCGCAACATGATTGCAGCCTTGCAAAAAGGTGATGAAGTTGTCACATCAGGCGGTATCGTAGGTAAAGTAACAAAAGTGACAGAGGCTTTTGTAGTTGTAGAAATCGCTCCAGAAACTGAAATTACCGTACAAAAACACGCGATCCAGAGCGCGCTGCCTAAAGGCACTATTAAAAGTATCTAAAAATACTATATAAAATACAGTCGGCTGAGTTTATTCGATTAAATTCAGCCGCATTTACTTTGAATCCGTTTTGTAACTCCAAATTGCAAAGAATTAACTAGAGCCTGACTATGAACCGCTACCCAATGTGGAAAAACATTTTTATTGCCATCGTAATTTTGATTGGCTTTATTTACAGTCTCCTGCGGTACAGATTACTCCCGCCAAAAGCACAACTAAACTTGATCCGGCTTTACTAGGTCAGGTAGAAGATATCTTCAAAAAAGAAAACATCCCGTTCGATGGCATCTATCTGGATGCGCGCGGCGTTAAGGCACGCTTTGCCAATACCGATACGCAAATCAAGGCAAAAGATATTCTGCAGGCAAACTTAGGGAATGATTATACGGTTGCACTGAATCTGCTGTCACGCTCTCCAGACTGGTTACGTAGCCTTGGCGCAAAACCAATGTATTTAGGTCTGGATTTACGTGGTGGCGTACATTTTCTACTGCAAGTGGATATGAAAGCGGCTTTGGATAAAGCAGCAGAACGCTTCATAGGTGATTTCAGAACCGCATTGCGTAAAGAACGTATCTCCTACGCAGGCGTTTCGCGTGAAGGTCAGTCGGTACAAATCCGATTTACAGATGCTGCGCAGCTTGAGAAAGCCAGAAAAGTAATCAGTAAAGAATATCCTAACCTCACACTCAAAGATGGCGTGAGTGGCGAATACAAAACACTGACAGCTTCATTGAATGCAATTGAACAAAAACGCATTCAGGACTTTGCGCTTAAACAAAACATTCAAACCTTGCACAATCGTATTAACGAGTTGGGCGTTGCAGAACCGATTATTCAGCAACAGGGTACAGATCGCGTAGTGGTTCAACTGCCGGGCGTTCAGGATACCGCCAAGGCAAAAGAAATTCTGGGTCGCACTGCGACGCTGGAAATTCGTCTGGTGGATGAAGAAAAATCCGACCCGCTTACACTTGAAAACGCCGAAAAAGGTCAGATACCAGTAGGTGATGAAGTATTTAAAGACCGCGAAGGCCGTGCAATTTTAGTGAAAAAGAACGTCGTGTTGACTGGTGATTACATCACCGATGCCGGTCCTGGCGTTAACGGCCAAACCGGGCAGTCAGTAGTTAACGTTACACTTGATGGCCGCGGCGCACGTGTATTCCAGCAAGTTACACGTGAGAACGTAGGCAAACGCATGGCGATATTGCTGATCGAAAAAGGCAATACCGAAGTAGTCACTGCACCAGTGATCAACGAAGAGATCGGCGGCGGACGCGTACAGATTTCCGGCATGGCTAATACACAAGAAGCTACTGACATTTCATTGCTGCTACGTGCAGGGGCACTTGCAGCACCTATGGATATCATTGAAGAGCGTACCGTTGGCCCAAGCATGGGTCAGGACAATATCAATCGCGGCATTCACTCTACATTATGGGGTTTTGCTGCGATTGCGGTCATGATGATGATTTACTACATGGCATTCGGTGCAGTTTCTGTGGTAGCGCTTGCCATTAACCTGTTACTGCTAGTGGCGCTTTTATCTATGTTGCAGGCGACATTGACCTTGCCAGGCCTGGCAGCGATTGCACTGGCACTAGGTATGGCGATTGATGCGAACGTGCTGATCAATGAGCGTGTGCGTGAAGAAATGCGCAATGGCAATACACCGCAGGCAAGCATCCACGCCGGCTATGACCGTGCATTCGATACAATTCTGGACTCCAACATCACCACCATGATTGCCGGTCTGGCACTATTCATGTTCGGTACTGGCCCGATCAAAGGGTTTGCGGTAGTTCACGTACTGGGGATTTTGACTTCGATGTTCAGCGCTGTAGTAGTGTCACGCGCGATTGTAAATGCGCTTTACGGCTATCGTCGCAAACTGACCAAAGTTTCTATCGGCCAGATCTATAAAGCCTGAGCTTAATTTTACAACACCAAATTATCAGAACACCAGAGTAAAAAATTATGGAATTATTCAGAATAAAAAATGATATCCCGTTCATGAGTTATGGTCGCTTAACCACGACCATCTCATTGGTGACATTCATCTTGGCTATCTTCTTTTTAGCGACGCGCGGCCTTAATTTCGGCGTCGACTTTACCGGCGGCACCGTGATGGAAGTGAGCTACCCGCAGGCTGCCAATCTGGAAAGTGTGCGTAAAGCAGTTGACAGCATAGGCCTGAAAGAAGCCACAGTTCAAAACTTCGGTTCCAGCCGTGATGTGCTGATTCGCTTGCCGGTAAAACCTGAACTGTCAGTATCTCAATTATCCGAACAAGTGAAACAAGCGCTGGTGGCTGCTGATGCAAGTGCAGAAGTACGCCGTGTAGAGTCTGTTGGTGCTCAGGTAGGTGACGAGCTGTATGAAAACGGTGGCCTGGCGCTGTTCTTTGTGTGCCTGGGCATTATGCTTTACTTATGGCTGCGTTTTGAGTGGCGCTTTGCGGTTGCCGCAATTATCGCCAACATGCATGACGTGGTGATTATTCTTGGTTTCTTTGCATTCTTCCAATGGGAATTCAACCTGACCGTACTAGCAGCGGTGCTGGCAGTGTTAGGTTATTCAGTGAATGAATCCGTTGTGGTATTTGACCGGGTACGTGAAAACTTCCGCAAAATGCGTAAAGCCAGCGTCACACAAGTGATTGATAACGCGATTACGCGCACCATGTCGCGCACTGTCATCACGCACTTGATGACGCAGACCATGGTTGGCTCCATGCTGCTGTTCGGTGGCGAGGTGCTGCACAACTTTGCACTGGCACTGACTATCGGCATTTTGTTCGGCATTTACTCTTCAGTGCTGGTTGCTAGCCCAATCGCCATGTGGCTGGGTGTTAACCGCGCCAACCTGATTGGCGATACTGAGAAGAAAGAAGGCGAGAAAAAAGAAAAAGTGACTGAACCAGATCCTTCAGAGTTTGCTTAATCCAAAACAACCACTTACTGTGCTGCATCACTCGGCACTACAGCTAAGTGGTTCACCTTACTTGCTTTGCATGACCTCTCACGTATAAACTCTTAACTTCGTAATCAGCATAACAACATCCCTTGGATAATATTCCTATTTCATGGCAATTAGGTGGTCTGGCCTTACTGCTACTTATTTCTGCATTCTTTTCGGTAGCAGAAACCAGCCTCATGTCGCTCAACCGTTACCGGTTGCGCCATCTGGTAAAAGAAGGCAATCGCGGTGCTCGACTTGCCAGTGCCCTACTGGCAAAAACAGATAAATTACTCGGCGTTATCCTGCTATGTAATAACTTCGCCAACGCAGCTTCTGCAACTCTGGTAACAGTTATTACGGTAGAACTATTTGGTGAAGGCGAATGGGTACTGATGTTTGGCACACTCGCAGTTACCTTCGCTATACTTGTATTCAGTGAAATTTCACCTAAAGTGATTGCTGCGGCTTACCCGGAAAAACTGGGTATATTCTGCAGCTACGTGCTCTATCCCCTGCTTAAAGTGCTTTACCCTGCGGTATGGTTTGTTAACCTGTTTGTGGGGGCGTTGCTGCGTCTGCTGCGCGTACGGGTTGATTTTGAACAGACGACACAATCACTCACGATGGATGAGCTGCGCAGCATAGTGACCGATGCCGGGCATTTTATGCCAAAAAAGCACCGCACTATTCTACTGAATCTGTTCGAACTGGAAAAAATTACGGTAGATGATGTCATGACGGCACATACCATGGTTGAAAGCATTAACTTCGACCTGCCGATCGAAGATATCCTGCAGCATATTTCCAATAGCCTGCATACGCGCTTGCCAGTACGTCAGGGCGAGCATGAAGAAATCATCGGCATCTTGCATGTGCGTAAAGTAATTAGCCGGCTACGTGAGCATTTACATGGTCACGAGCTCGATAAAGATGCCTTGCTTGAAGTCATTTCTGAGCCTTATTTCATCCCTTCCGCGACGCCGCTTTTTACACAAATTCAGCAATTCCAGGAAAATCAAGAGCGTGTGGCATTAGTGGTAGATGAATACGGCGAGTTTAAAGGCATGGTGACGCTTGAAGACATTCTGGAAGAAGTCATCGGCGACTTTACTACACAATCTCCGTCACGAAGCGGCAGCTATCGCCAGGAAGAAGATGGCGGCTGGTTTGTAGATGGCAGCAGCACTTTACGCGAACTGAACAGAAAGCTGAATCTGAGCCTGCCATTGGATGGTCCACGCACACTCAACGGGCTAATACTTGAGCATTTTGAAGACATACCAGAACCAAACACCAGCTTTAAAATTGGCACCCACCGCCTCGAAATCATCCAAACGCAAGACAGAATTGTTAAAAGCGTCAAGATATTCCCTTAAGCCTGCCACTCACTTCCGCAAATATCTATCATTACCTGACAATTCTGACTAAATTAGTCTTGAATTTTTTATGGTTTGGCTCAAAATAGATTTAACTAATTAAATGCAAATTATGGCTAATCCTGCTCAAGAAAATAATACCGTACTTAAACCTGAGGTTGTAAAACCAAAATTACCCCCCATGTTCAAAGTAATGCTGCTAAACGACGATTACACGCCGATGGAGTTTGTTGTTGAAACAATAGAACGCTTTTTTAATAAAAGTCGTGAACAAGCAACGCAAATCATGCTCAAAGTACATATCGAAGGTGTAGGTGTATGTGGTATTTACCCGCAGGATATTGCAGAAACAAAAATGAGTCAGGTAATGAACCATGCAATGGAAGCACAACATCCGCTGCAATGCATCATTGAAATAGCATGAATATAAGAGAAAGTAAGGTATCGTAATGATAGCGCAAGAATTAGAAGTAAGTTTGCATATGGCCTTTATGGACGCTAGACAAAAGCGACATGAGCTTATTACGGTTGAGCACCTGCTGCTTGCCATGATCGATAATCCAACTGCGGCTGAAGTCTTGCGCGCTTGCGGTGGCAAGCTGGAAGTGCTGCGTACCGAACTTAATCAATATATCGAAGAACATACGCCCATAGTAATGGGGCAGGATGAGGTAGACACTCAGCCCACACTGGGCTTTCAACGCGTAATTCAACGTGCCATGCTGCATGTGCAGTCTTCAGGCAAAAAAGAAGTCACTGGCGCTAATATTCTGGTTGCGATTTATGGTGAAAAAGACTCTCACGCTGTTTTCTTCCTGCATCAGCAAGGTATTACGCGTCTGGACGTTGTAAATTACATTTCACATGGCGTTTCAAAAGTCGGTGAGACAGCAAAACCTGAGGGCGGCGAACCAGAAGCCGATGTCGAAGCAGCACCGAATGGCGCATTGGAAAACTACACAGTCAACCTGAATGCCCAGGTAGCAGCCGGCAAAATTGACCCATTGATTGGCCGTGCATCCGAGTTGGAACGTGTTGTACAGACATTATGCCGTCGCCGTAAAAATAACCCGCTGCTAGTCGGCGAAGCCGGCGTTGGTAAAACCGCCATTGCAGAGGGGCTGGCACGCCGCATTGTTGAGAAAGACATCCCGGATGTGCTTGCCAATGCCGTGGTTTACTCCCTCGACATGGGCGCCCTGCTCGCGGGCACCAAATATCGCGGTGATTTCGAACAGCGCCTGAAAGCCGTCATGAAACAGCTGGAAGAAAAGCCGGACTCAATTCTGTTTATCGATGAAATTCACACACTGATTGGTGCAGGTTCTGCGAGCGGCGGTACGCTTGATGCCAGCAACTTGTTGAAACCGGCGCTTTCAAACGGCTCTCTCAGATGCATAGGCGCTACAACTTATCAGGAATATCGCGGTATTTTTGAAAAAGACCACGCACTGTCACGCCGCTTCCAGAAAATTGATGTGGTTGAACCTAGCGTTGCCGAAACCATAGAAATTTTAAAAGGCCTTAAATCACGCTTTGAGTCACACCACAGCGTTAAATATACAGCGAGTGCACTCACTACAGCGGCTGAACTTTCAGCCAAGTACATTAATGACCGCCACTTGCCGGATAAAGCCATTGATGTGATTGATGAGGCTGGCGCAGCACAGCGCATATTGCCGAAATCCAAACAGAAAAAAGTCATCGGCAATAAAGAAATCGAAGACATTATTGCGAAAATCGCGCGTATCCCGCCCAAAAACATCTCAACAGATGACCGCAACGCACTTAAAACACTGGAACGCGACCTGAAAGCTGTCGTATTCGGTCAGGATAAAGCAATTGAGACGCTATCTTCTGCCGTGAAAATGGCACGCAGCGGCCTGGGCCAAAATAACAAACCGATTGGCAGCTTCCTCTTTAGCGGCCCGACGGGTGTAGGTAAGACTGAAGTCGCAAAACAATTGGCTTACATCATGGGCATTGAGTTGATTCGCTTTGATATGAGTGAATACATGGAGCGCCATGCCGTTTCGCGCTTAATCGGCGCGCCTCCTGGCTATGTAGGTTTTGAGCAGGGCGGCCTCATGACGGAAGCCATCACTAAACACCCTTACTGCGTGTTGCTGCTGGATGAAATCGAAAAAGCGCACCCTGATATTTTCAATATTCTGCTGCAAGTGATGGATAACGGCACGCTCACCGACAATAACGGTCGTAAAGCAGACTTCAGAAATGTAACCATCATCATGACCACCAATGCCGGTGCCGAAAGTCTGTCTAAGTCCAGCATGGGCTTTATGGATTCGAAACAGGCCGGTGATGAGCAGGCTGATATCAAACGTTTATTCTCGCCAGAGTTCCGTAACCGTCTTGATGCGATTGTTTCCTTCTCTGCTTTATCAACAGATATTATCATCCGTGTGGTTGATAAATTCCTGATCCAGCTGGAAGACCAGTTACACGAGAAAAAAGTCGAAGCCACCTTCAGCGAGAAACTGAAAGCTTACTTGGGTAAAAAAGGTTTTGATCCGCTCATGGGTGCACGTCCTATGGCAAGGCTGATACAGGATACGATCCGCAAGGCATTGGCTGATGAGCTGCTGTTCGGCAAGCTAGCCAATGGCGGCAGCGTACACGTGGATATTGATGATAAAGACGAAGTAAAACTCAAATTTGTATCCAATAAATCCAATGAAGATATCGACACTGCAACCACAGTAGATTAGCGCACGCAAAATACGCAGTAAGCGTGCTGTAATCTGAAGCCGAGTTTCACTTATTACATGCTACGGACAGCACGCATATGGTTATCGTTACTGCTTCTACATTTCAGGTGCCGATTGAAGTCTGCGCGACGCTGGCATTTGCGCTTTCCGGCCTGATTGCAGGTGCCAGAAAAAAACTCGATCCATTCGGCGTATTTGTTGTAACAGGGGTTGCCGCTTTTGGCGGCGGCACCCTGCGTGATGTATTACTTGATAGACGGCCATTCTTTTGGGTAGACCACGCAAACTGGCTTTGGCTGATGTTGTTTCTATGCCTGTTTGCAATGTTTTTTATGCGTAGCAGGCATATACCGTTAACTGAACGTGCGATTCTGATTCCTGATGCACTCGGTCTGGGCTTATATGCCGCGCTAGGCACTCAAATTGCGCTCAACCTGCAAATGCCAGTAATTATCTGCGCATTAATGGGCGTGATGACAGCAGTATTCGGTGGCGTGCTGCGTGATATCTTCTGCAACGAAATTCCTAAAGCTTTTAATGACCACCAGCCATATGCTGTGATTGCATTTGCCGGCAGCCTGCTGGTAGTAGCACTCAATGCAATGAGCATGCCTCAGTGGCTATGCATTTTTGTGCCTGCGGGCTTCATTTTTGCATTCAGAATCACTGCAATTTTCCTTGGCTGGCGCTTACCCAGCTGGAAAATAGAATCAGAATAAAACAATACTGATATCAGAAGTGGTCGTCAGCAGAGCTCGATAGTGCCTGCTGATCCATACGGTTTTGCGCATGCTCAGTCGCAAACTCATAAATATCAACCAGATCCTCTGCGCTCACATCAATCAAGCCATCCATCTGGCTTAATGCCCATTTAAAGTCTTCTTCAAGCAGCCCTGAATGCTGCTGATGCTGCTGTAAAAACTCACTGTGATGGGCATGGTGCGAATGACGCATAGGATACCTTCTACCCGGAACCATATTATTAAAAACAATTGCCAGCAAAACCATGAGGCCTGCATTGATTGCAACCACCTCATAGCAGAACTGCCAGCCGATAGCATGCACTTCCGGGCCGCCTAATACTGCAATCATTGCGGTAGCAGTGCTGGGCGGATGCAGACAATGCAGAACATGCATCATGAATATTGACAATAGAACAGCAATTGCCGCCGCAAGCGGCGCACTGTGTATCCACTGCGCGCAAGCCACGCCGATAAATGCAGAAACCAGATGCCCGGCAAACACTGGCCATGGTTGCGCCATAGGGCTATGCGGCGTAACAAACAGGAGAAAAGCACTGGCGCCCATCGATGCCAGCACCAGCATCTTGAATGGTAAACCGAGTTCTACATACTGCACAATTAGCAACAGAAACAGGATTGAGCAACAAGCTGTCACTGATGAGACCAGTTTTTCGCGCAGCCCGGTATGGCCAGATAGATAACGCAGCAGCACAGCTTTAATCTGTTCTTTCAGCTTTTGCATATTGTAAAGTCCATGTTCTTCATCATGCATTTTCATCAGTAAAAATCGGATACTTAGCCATTACGCCCTGAAATAAGGCTGACTCTATCAGACTCTGCAGCCATAGCTTGAGCTTGATATAGCCAGCAGCTTCAAACCAGACACTATCTACCGCTGCAAATTGACGTATAAAAGGGAAAATCGCAACATCTGCCAAGCTCATTGCATTACCTATCAGAAACGCACTTTGCTGCAGATGCAATTCTAGTTTCGCTAAGAACAATTCACCCTGCTGCCTGTAATCTTCAGCCGAATGCTGTGGAAAGCGAATCGCATATTTGTAGCGATCAAGATTCTGTTTGAAAGCGCCATCATTCTCTGCGATTAACAAAGCCGTAGATTGTGGATCTGCGCTTAGCCAGCCGTCAGCATCTCGCTGCTGCAAGGCCCACTGCATGATTTCCAGGCTCTGTTCAATGACTTTTCCATCAGGCAGCACCAATACCGGCACCGTGCCTTTAGGGGAAACCTGCAGCATATGTGCAGGTTTTTCTTTAAGTGATATTTCACGGATCTCGACAGGGATCTCCGCATAACTAAGCGCCATACGCGCCCGCATTGCATAGGGGCAACGGCGATAGGAATAAAGAATCGGCAACATGATGTAATTAGAAAATGCGAACTAGCCTAAAGATTTACAAATCTCGTGTACCAACTTAGGCCCTTTGTAAATCAAGCCGCTGTATACCTGCACCAGGCTTGCACCAGCCGCGATTTTCTCAACCGCATCTGCCCCGCTTAAAATACCGCCTACACCGATAATCGGCAATGCACCCTGCAAGCGCTGTGATAGCTGCTGTATGACCCGTGTGGATTTTTCACGTACCGGAGCGCCAGACAAACCACCCGTTTCATTCGCATTTTGCATGCCTTGCACCATATCTCTGGCTAGTGTGGTATTGGTTGCAATCACCGCGTCAATGTTATGCGCCATGAGCAAATCGGCAATTTCATGCACTTGCTCAACTTCTAAATCCGGTGCGATTTTCAAGGCAACTGGTACGTAGCGCCCGTGGGTCTGCGCCAATGCCAACTGTTCCTGTTTCAAGGTTCCCAGTAAATCGGACAACGCCTCTTTTTCCTGCAAGGCACGCAGGTTTTTGGTATTGGGCGATGAAATATTGACCGTAATATAACTGGCATAAGCATATACTTTGCGCATACAAATCAAGTAATCTTCTACAGCCCGCTCATTCGGCGTATCAAAATTTTTGCCTATATTAATACCCAGAACGCCCTTGTAATTGGCAGCTTTAACATTCTCTATCAGATTATCTACCCCCAGATTATTGAAGCCGAAACGGTTTACAATGCCCTGGGCTTCTTTCACTCGGAATAATCTGGGTTTCGGGTTTCCAGGCTGTGGCCGCGGTGTGATAGTACCGATTTCAATAAAGCCAAAGCCTAACGCTGCCATGCCGTCAATCACAGCGCCATTTTTATCCAGCCCTGCCGCCAGACCAACCGCGTTAGGGAAAGTAATCCCCATTACCTGCCGTGGCTGACAAACAGGCGCGACAGGATAAAGCTTGAGCACACCGGTTTTTTCAGCATATTTCAGGCTTTTCAGGGTTAAATCGTGTGCAGTTTCAGCATCAAACTGAAATAGCAGGGGCTTAATAAGTGAGTAAGTATTCATCATGTAATTTTACTTGAAAAACACCCAGTCATGAATGTGTAAAGCAAGGCGGCAATCCATAATCACGCTTGTCGCGGCAATAGATAGTAACCTTGGCACGGCAATGGCATAATGTTGTCCTGACTGATCAGCAATACTGAAACTATAACCATGGCAAAAAACCAAGCACTGCAACTACTGGGCGGCCTCACACCTGCCGAATTCTTATCCGAGTACTGGCACAAGAAACCTCTGCTGATTAAAAATGCTATTCCAAACTTTACAGGATTGTTAACCCCTGAAGAACTGGCAGGGCTGGCCTGCGAAGATGAAGTGCAGTCACGTATTGTTGAAGAAATTAACGGTCAATGGCATGCCAGCCATGGCCCTTTTGACGATCAAGATTTTGCCAGACTGCCTGAAGAACCAGATCCTAAACACCGCTGGACATTACTGGTACAGACGGTGAATCATTACCTGCCGGAAGCCAGAGAATTATTACAGCAATTTGATTTTATTCCGCATGCCAGGCTGGATGATTTGATGGTCAGCTATGCGCCGGATGGTGGTGGTGTCGGCCCGCATTTTGACAGCTATGATGTGTTTTTATTACAAGGTCAGGGCAAACGACTGTGGCGCGTGAGCGAACAAACTGATCTCGAATTGATTGAAGGTGCGCCACTGCGCATTCTTAAAAACTTCGATACTGCGCAGGAGTGGCTGCTGGAAGCAGGCGACATGCTCTATCTGCCACCACAGCTCGCACACTGGGGCATTGCCGTGAGTGATGGCAATGTAGACTGCATGACTTATTCCATCGGCTTTCGCGCGCCGAAAAATCAGGAACTTGCTACCGAGTTCTTAGGCTATATGCAGGATAAGTTAAATCAGGAGCACCTCACCATAGCAGGCATGTACGAAGATGCCGACCTGAGCTTACAGGAACATGCGGCGGAGATCAGCGCTGATATGGTGGCTAAAGTAGCTGAAATATTAAATAAGATTAAGTGGTCAAATACCAATGTCGCTGATTTTTTAGGGTCTTATCTCTCAGAACCAAAACCTGATGTGGTATTCGACGCGAACAAAAAAATCAGCCTGACTAATTTTACCAAGAGCCTTGCCAAACACGGCATCACGCTAGACCTGAAAAGCCAGATGTTATTTACCGGCAATACTTTTTATTTAAATGGAGAAGCGGTGGCGCTTAACGGAGACTCAGCAAAGATACTTACCAGACTTGCCGACTTGCGTACTCTGCGTGCCGATGACCTGAATAACAACCTGACAACAGATGAAGCGTTATTGCAGCAATTGCATGAATGGTATCTGGCTGGATTTCTACATTTTAACGTATAACTTTTATTAAAAATCATGGTTAATCATAACGCTACTCTTGAGCCTGATAAAATCATTCTGGGCGAACAGCTTTACAGTGAGGCCGTTAACCTGATCTTGAAAAGTGCTCAACATAAATTGTTAATCTTTGATCAGGATCTGAGTCACGGCAACTTTGCCAGTTTAGAGAAATCCATTTTCTTGCAGACTTTTTTAAGCGCTAACATCGCCAGCCAGCTAACAATCATTTTGCAAGATGCCAGTTTCTTGCAGAATAAATGCCCTCGCCTTTTAAATTTACTTGAGGTCTATGGACACAAGATGCGTGTGTATATCACCAACACCTCTGTTAAACATGCTAAAGATTGCTTTATATTAGCGGACGGTAAGCATTATATTAAACGCATCCATATTGATCAGGCACGTTTTAAATATGTATTTGACGACATGCAAAGTGTAGAAGCGCTCAATAACCGATTCATCGAACTGCTCGATGCAACCACAGACTCTGTGACGATAAAGCCACTCGGACTATGAAAAATATGCAAAACAAAGTTTCCACATTCATTTATGGCTGCCTGATTTTTATTCTTGGGATCTGTCTGGCATGGCATGCAGGCGCTGCATCAGAATTCAAAATCATCACGCTGCAGCACCGCTTCGCAGAAGAAATTCTGCCGGCAATCCGCCCTCTTGTTGGCAACGATGGTACAGCCACTGCCATGCAAAACAACCTGATCATACGTACAAGCCCTGCGAACATGGCCGAAATCGAACAGATTATCAGCACACTGGATACTGCACGCCAGAATCTTAAAATCACAGTAGATCGCAATAAAAATTCAAGTTTCAGCGGCAATAGCGCAGAAGTAAGTGGTCGCAAACGCATTGGCGATGTAGCAATCGAGACCGGTGGCAGCCGCCGTATTATCAGAGATGGTGTAGCAATAAATATTGAGAATCAGCAAAGTCGAAGCAATATCAGCAATACTCAATTTATTCAGGTAATAGATGGTGAAAAGGCTTTCATCAGCGTCGGGCAATCGATACCTTATACGCAGGAATGGGTCGCATTGACGCAACGTTATGTCACCGTGCAACGTACAACCCAATTTGTCACTATTGACACCGGCTTTGCAGTGCGCCCAAGAACCATCGGCAATCAGATTGAATTAGAGATAACACCAAGATTTTCGCAGTTGAATCAACGCGGAGCTATCGATTTTGAAACACTCACCACTATCATACGCACCAAGCGCGGAGAGTGGGTAGATTTAGCTGGAATCATGCAGCAAAAAGATAATGTGAGTCAGGCGATACTTAATTGGCAAACCAATTACGAATCAGCGAATAGCCAACTTTTAATCAAAGTTGAATAGTTAAGCTTAAAATAACGATAAAGTTGAGAACTTTTTAAAAAAAACCCGTACAAAGCCCCGAAATTAGCTGTTTTTTTTCATAATTACTGGTAGAATTTGCGCCACTCGGTATGCTAATTAGGTAAAAGTTTTAAGCAGTTATCGAAAAAAGTTTTTTAACTAGTTTAAACCCTTAAGGAAATCAAAAATGACACGTTCAATTTTACTTGCTTGCTTGTGGCGAAAAAGCTGCTGAAACTGCTGCTGAAACTGCAACTGATGCTGCTGCTGTTGCGACTGATGCTGCTGCTGTAGCAACTGACGCTGCTGCTGCAACTACTACTGAAGCTGCTGCTGCAACTGATGCTGCTGCTGCTGCTACTGATTCAGCTGCTGCTGCTACTGATTCAGCTGCTGCCGCTACTGACTCTGCTGCTGCTTCAACTGAAGCTGCTAAGTAATTAGCCCTCAGCTGTAATAAAAAAGCCGACTCGAAGTCGGCTTTTTTAATGTCTATGCCTTAAGTTTAAATCAGCTAACGCATTTCTCTCCAGTCAAAGCCTAGCTGCTGATCTGCAATACCAATCCAGTCCAACTCACACTCCAACACTTTAGCTAATGCAGTCTTAGCCAGCAAAGGCGTGTTATTTTTAGCACTCAGATGCGCAGCTACAATATGCTGTAGCCTGCTGTTATCCAATCTAGACAATAAATTTGCAGAATCGCTATTTTCCAGATGCCCAAGATCTCCGCCGACGCGTTTTTTAAGCGACCAGCTATAAGGGCCATTTTGCAGCAACGTTGCATCATGGTTGCACTCAAGCACCAATGCGTGGCACCCACTGAGTTTTTGTTCAATATGCTGCGTCGTGCGCCCCACATCGGTGAGAACACCTAAACTTTTATTGCCATCAGAAAACACATATTGAACTGGCTCACGTGCGTCATGCGGCACCGGATAAGGATGAACTTCAACATCTTGAATTTTAAAAGCTGTGTGTGAGTCTATGACATGCAGTTGCAATGCGTGCTGGCTAGGAAAATAGCGTGTCACCATTTTAAGAGTGCCATAGGTCAGCCATACCGGAATATTGTGTTTAGCGGCAAACTTAAAGGCACCGCCAGCATGATCATCATGCTCATGCGTAATGACTATGCCGTTGATATCAGAGGCAGCCAGATTAAGACGCTCCAATCTGGCTGAAGTTTCTTTAATGCCAAATCCGCAATCCAGCATTAAGCGCGTCTGCTGGACCTCTACCACCAGCGCATTGCCTGCACTACCGCTACCTAGTGAGGCAAAGCGCATCTGCTTACATTCCTAAAAATAAAAGCGCTAATGAAATTAATGATTATTTTAGCTGCTCATACATTAGTGCAATAATACGATTTGCAGTGGTAGTGCGCACTCGGGCACCATTTGTATCCACTACGGCAACTGTTGCACGCCCTTCATCAATATCAGCAACTTTAATGCGGTACTGTCTCTCTGGATTGGTTTTGCCCTTATCATCACTACCCCAGAATTTCAGGCTATCTACCAAACTTTTTTGCTCTTTTTCAACTGGCGTCTGCGCTTCTTTTTTATCATCGTCGCCCCAGAACTTCAAAGTATCGAGCAGGCCTTTCTTTTTCTTAGGCGTGTCATCAATATCAACATCTGCATAGCGAACAAAGAACAAGCCGTTAGAGCGGTCTTTATCTTCTATCACAAAACCTACGCGGTCGAGTGCCAAACCAACACGGCGCCAGGCACGATCGAACTGGTCATTCAATACCAACCTTGCGCTGCCGTCAGACTCTTTCACAATCTCAGCACGCTTGATCGTTATGGCTTCTGCCAGAATAGATTGTGACTTCTGCTCTTCAACACCCAGTTTCACCATTAAACGACGCAGTAATTCCGCATCAAGCTCAGCATCGTTCGCATCTGCTTTAGGCGCGTCTTTTGCATCAAGCCTATAACCGGTATCGATCTCACCCAGTTGCGTTTGAATACGATTTTTGCCATCGTCCGGCGCGCCTGATACTGAGCGGTGCGTCATGTAAATCTCAGTGGTGCCGCCTTCAACACCACGATCGAGACGTGTGCGGAATTTCTTCCTGTCAGCAAAACCTGATAATTTATCCAGCCACTTATCGAATTTAGTCAGCACATTACCTGATGCATCTTTTCTGATCGCATCAGACTCGATCCACTCTGTTTCCATTACGCCAATTTGTGGGTTTTCAACACGTACAGCAAAGCCCATATCAATCCAGAACTCACGAATCACCGGCCAAATTTTCTCGGCAGGCGCATCCACAACCAACCAACTCTGTGCACCGGATCTTTCCAGACGTACACCTTCAGGCGATTGCAGAACCTTCTCGACTCCGGCTTCCTGGCCTTCCTGTGCCTGCGTGTAACTTGAGTAGCTGGTGCTACCAGGCACCGTGTAAGTATCGCTTGACGGACTAGCCGTTAAATCTGGCGGAACTTCCAATGGGCGTGCACGGCCTGCACCCTTGTAGTCAGAAGAGGTATCAATAAAAGGAATAGAATCGCAGGCAGTTAAATTTGCCAGCAATAATAAAGGCAGCAGTAATGATGATGCTCTAGCCTTAACGTTTTTAATATCAGTGCTAGCTGAGTCAATTTTGACTTGTTTCATTCAAACCTCTTTGTTTAAATCTTAAGTATTACGTTTAAAGAATCTGGGCTGTTTTGCAGGCTGCTCGCAATACATCGTGATATTGTGCTGACAAATTAACCAGCGGCAGACGAATTCCGGTTTTGATCAGCCCCATCTGCTGCAGTACCCATTTCACTGGGATTGGATTGGCCTCAACGAATAGTTTCTGATGCAGTGCAAACAGCTTGCCATTAATTTCACACGCTGCCTTCACATTACCTGCTGAAGCAGCAACACACATTTCATGCATTAACCTTGGCGCCACATTAGCAGTAACAGAAATCACTCCGCGCGCACCTAGCAACATAAGCGGCATAGCAGTGGCGTCATCGCCACTGAACACAGCAAAATCTTTTGGTGCTCTTAACAATAAGTCGGTGCCACGCTCAATGCCACCGGTCGCATCCTTGATACCTACGATATTAGGATGTACAGCCAGACGCAAAGTCGTGTCATTTACGATATCACAGCCGGTGCGGCCAGGCACGTTATATAAAATCTGTGGAATGTTAACTGCATCAGCCACGGCCTTAAAGTGCTGATACAAACCCTCTTGTGTCGGTTTATTATAGTATGGCGCTACCAGCAGACAGGCATCCACACCGAGGTCTTTGGCTTTCTGCGTTAAGGCAATCGCTTCTTTAGTTGAATTTGCACCCGTGCCCGCGATAACGGGAACGCGCCCATTCACCTGACTCACGGCAGTTTCAATCAACAGACAATGTTCATCAAAATCCACCGTCGGCGACTCACCGGTAGTACCTACAATAACGATACCATCGGTACCCTGATCAATATGAAAATCAATCAGTGCTTTTAATGATGGAATATCCAAACGCCCATCTTCAAACATCGGCGTAACAATAGCAACCAGACTGCCTTGCAACATAGCAAACCTAAAACAATTTATAATCTTCCATTTTAACTTAAAAGCCGAATAAATAAACACACTCTATTCGTAAACTTATAAGCTATTTGCACCCACTAAATATATTTACACAGCTTAATGCTTTTACAATGCTTTATTGAATCAGCATAGTAACAAAAACGGTATAATTCCGGCTTGCATACACTCAACTTGTGGCAGAAGAATTCAATATGACTTTTGATTTGCATCACTACATCATGATTTTGATTGGTACGGTATTGGTAAATAATATCGTATTGGTCAAAATCCTTGGCCTGTGCCCGTTCATGGGGGTCTCCAAAAAACTGGAAGCTTCTATCGGCATGGCCGGTGCTACTGCTTTTGTACTGAGCGTAGGCTCCATGACCAGCTGGGGCATCAATCATTATCTGCTTGAGCCAAACGGCCTGGTATATCTGCGCACATTATCATTCATCGTAGTGATTGCCGGCGTTGTACAGTTTACTGAAATGGTCATGGAAAAGAACTTTCCACCACTGCATCAGGCATTGGGTATCTTTTTACCGCTCATCACAACCAATTGTGCCGTACTCGGTATTCCATTACTCAATGCGCAATCCAGCCACAGCTTTTTAGAGTCATTGTTTTTTGGTATGGGCGGCGCTATCGGCTTTTCAATGGTGCTGATCTTATTTGCATCCATGCGCGAAAGACTGGAAGCTGCTGACGTTCCTGCAGTCTTTAAAGGCTCTGCAATCGCCATGGTAACCGCATCACTCATGAGTCTGGCATTTATGGGTTTTGCCGGACTAGATAAATATTAGCTTTAAGCACTAAACCTACCTATGTTAACCGCACTCTACATTATGCTTGGTCTAGCCTTGGCGCTAGGCATTACCCTCGGCATTTCCGCACTGCTATTCAAAGTTGAAGGGGATCCGCTGGTAGCTCGCATCGACGCTATTCTGCCACAGACACAGTGCGGACAATGCGGCTATCCCGGCTGCAAACCCTACGCAATGGCCATCGCCAAAGGCGAAGCTGATATTAACCAGTGCCCGCCCGGCGGCGACGCCGGCGCACGCGCACTGGCTGACTTAATGGGCGTGGAATACAAACCGCTGAATGCCGAACACGGACTGCCCAAGCCAAAATCCGTGGCTTTTATTGATGAAAACACCTGCATAGGCTGCACACTATGCATACAGGCGTGCCCGGTAGATGCAATTCTGGGTGCGGCAAAACACATGCATACCATTATCGCTTCTGAGTGTACGGGCTGCGAATTATGTCTGGCGCCCTGCCCGGTAGATTGCATCACCATGCAGCCTATTGCTGAAACACCTGATAACTGGAAGTGGAAATACCCTGTGATTCCAATCAAGGCAATGCCTGCAGATGGGAGTCTCGTTTAATCATGAATTCGATCATTCAATTTGCCAGCAGACTGATTCGCGGCCAAACTGCAGAAACTGCTGACGTACATAAATTTCATGGTGGCGTGCACCCAGAGGGCCATAAACAGCTATCGACAACACTACCAATTGCAAAACTTGCTATTCCACAAAAGCTTGTTCTGCCACTGCGCCAGCATGTGGGCTATATTCCGAAAATCAAAGTACAGGTGGGTGATCATGTGCTGAAAGGCCAGATGCTGGCGGAAGCAGAAGGCAATGTTTCAGCAGCCATTCATGCACCGACTTCTGGCACCGTCAGTGCTATCAGTGAAGCAGTCATCCCGCACCCATCCGGCTTACCGGATATGTGCATTACTTTAATGCCCGACGGCAAGGATGAGTGGACGACATTACAGCCGACAGACTGGCGTAATTCCGATAAAAAAGCATTAGTGGCAAGCCTGCGTTCATCAGGCATTGTTGGTTTGGGGGGGGCTACGTTCCCTACGCATATTAAAGTTCGTGCAGATGGAAAATCCCAGGTGCATACATTGGTGATCAATGCCGCAGAGTGCGAACCCTACATCACCTGCGATGACATGCTGATGCGCGAACGTGCGCATGAAATCATCAAAGGCATGGAAATTGTAAAATACCTGCTCAATGCCGAAAAATGCATCGTCGGCATCGAAGACAACAAGCCCGAAGCAATCGTTGCCATGTCCGAAGCCTGCAAGGCTTTGCCTGACACATCAGTCAAGGTGGTGCCTACGCTATACCCAAGCGGTGACGGACGCCGTCTGATCCATCTGGTATCTGGTATTGAAATTCCGCATGATAAACGCTCAACCGATGTAGGCATACAGGTATTCAACGTGGCCACGGTATTGGCAATTTATCGCTACTTTACATTTGGTGAACCGGCGATTGACCGCATTGTAACGATCACGGGCAGCGTAAATACACCACAAAATTTTGAGGTGCTGTTTGGTACGCCGCTGCAAACATTAATCGATGCGGCAGGCGGCGTGCAGCCAGATACTAGCCATTTCATCATGGGCGGCCCAATGATGGGCTTTGACCTGCCTACCATTGATGTACCTATCACCAAAGCCGCCAACTGCATTATTGCAGCAACACCGGATTTATTTGCACCGCCGCCGCCTGCGATGCCGTGCATCCGCTGCGCACACTGTGCCGACGCCTGCCCGGTAAACCTGCAGCCGCAGGAACTCTATTGGTTTTCGAAATCAGACAACTTCGAGAAAGCACGCGATTACAATCTGTTTGATTGCATCGAATGCGGCTGCTGCACTTATGTATGCCCGAGCAATATTCCGCTGGTGCAATATTACCGCTATGCAAAAAGTGAGATTATCTCCGCCGATAAAGCCAAAGAAGCAGCCGATCTTGCCCGTGAGCGCAATGAATTCAGGCTGGCGCGGATTGAGCGTGAAAAAATGGAACGCGCACAGAAGCATGCCGAGCGCGCTGCAAGCAGCAAAGCTGAAAATGCTAAAACAGAGACTGCCAAAACAGAAGAAGTTAAAGCTGAGGTAACTGGAGCAGCAGAGAGGCCAGCTGCCAGCACAAGCACCGACGATGCAAAGAAAGCAGCCATTGCTGCTGCAATTGAGCGTGCCAAAGCACTAAAAGCCGCCGCAGCCCAGCCAGGTGACACGCAGAACAAACCAGAGCTTAAAGCTGCTGACACACCAAAAACTATTGATAAACCAGCGCAAACTGAAGATGAACAAGTCAGAGCTGAGCAGGCTAAAAAAGACAAGCAAGCGCTGATTGCAGCAGCAATTGAACGTGCGAAAGCGCAGAAACTGGCCGCAGCACAAGCTGGCGTTACACCCAAAAATGTTGAGGATGCCAGCCCGGCAGTAAAAGCTGAGATCAGCGAAATTGATGCCATACGCGAAAAAGCCAAGCAAGCAGTCAAGACACATGATTCGGATTCAGAAGCTTAAAGGGCAATAACAAACTTGTTACCAGGATAAAAACTTGAACCGCTCTCCTTACATTACCGATGCACCTACCGTCAGCATCATCATGCTTAAAGTGCTGCTGGCACTCATCCCGGGTATTTTTGCCTACGTCTGGATATATGGCGGTGGCATATTGGTCACCATCTCACTGGCAACCATCACTGCGCTGATTTCTGAAGCTGCCTTGCTTAAAATTCGCCAGCGCCCGATTCGTCCGTCACTGTCAGATTTAAGTGCCGTGGTTACTGCATGGTTACTGGCACTGGCATTACCGCCACTAGCGCCCTGGTGGCTAGTGGTCGTAGGCACTTTGTTCGCAATCGTCATCGCCAAGCAACTTTACGGCGGTCTCGGCTACAACCCGTTCAATCCGGCTATGGTAGGCTATGCGGTGCTACTGATCTCTTTTCCTATCATCATGACCAAATGGCCTGCACCTCTGATTCTGGCGCAAACCCAGCTTGGCTTCATGGATCAGCTGCACTTTATTTTCAGCAACACCCTGCCGGCAAGTATAAAAATAGATGCTGTCACTTCTGCCACACCGCTGGATTACCTGAAAACCCAACTCATGCTCAAACATGAGGTATCCAGCATTTCCCAGGCACCTATTTTTGGCGTTTGGGGAGCCAAAGGTGGCGAGTTTGTCACTGCAGCTTACCTGCTAGGCGGCTTGTATCTGCTACAGCAGCGCATTATCAGCTGGCATTTACCTACCGCATTCCTGGGTACGCTGACAGCCATGTCATTGGTTTTTTATGCGATTAACCCGGCTGATTTCACTAATCCGCTGTTTCATTTAATGAGCGGCGCATCCATGCTATGTGCCTTCTTTATCATTACCGACCCGATCAGCGGACCGACCACGCCGCGCGGCAAGCTCTATTTTGCAGCAGGTGTTGCCGTGCTTACGTATTTAATTCGCGTTTATGGCGGCTACCCGGATGGCGTCGCGTTTGCCGTACTGATTATGAATATGTGCGTGCCTCTGATTGACATGCATACCCAGCCACGTGTTTTTGGTCATACGAAGAATTAGGTTGCTTATGTCTGATACCGTTATTAAACACACTTCTGTTACCGCTGCCACCATGGTAGCTTTTGCCTTGATCGGCACAGCGCTACTTGCCTATATATTCAACATCACGCGCGAACCTATCGAAAAAAGCGAAGCCGAAGCGCGGCTGGCGCTTTTCAGGCAGATTCTGCCTGATGTCCAATATTACGGAAATGCTAAAAGCAAAGATGATAAGCAGCATGCAAATGACGATAACTTATTAGAAAATATAGTCGAAATCGCCCCTAATGATTTACTTGGCAACAAAATCCCCAGCAAAGCCTATATTGCCAAGCAGGATCACAAATTTGCAGCGGTCATACTGGAAGCGATCGCGCATGATGGTTACAGCGGTGACATCAAACTGCTGATTGCGATCCGCGCCGACGGCACTGTCAGCGGCGTACGTGTACTTGCGCATAAAGAAACCCCGGGGCTGGGTGACTACATTGACATTGCACATGGCAACTGGATAAAACTATTCGATAATGAATCTGTCGAAAAAACACCTGCCGAACAATGGAAAGTCAAAAAAGACGGCGGCAAGTTCGATTACATGGTCGGCGCAACGATTACACCACGTGCGGTTGTAAAAGCTGTGGCAAAGGCATTGCAGTTTTATGAACAAAACCAGCTTATGCTGCAGCAAAAACAAGTAGAACCGTCAGCATCAGATCACGAATCCGGACATAAGGATTAAAACATGAGCAACTATAAAGAAATCACCGTTAACGCGCTCTGGAAGCAGAACCCGGGCGTTGTGCAACTACTGGGCCTGTGCCCGACGCTGGCGGTAACCACCACTGCAGTGAATGGTATCAGCTTGGGCCTGGCTACCGCACTGGTCATGGCCGCTTCTAACGGTGCTGTATCTCCGGTGCGTAAACTGGTGCCGAGCGAGATCCGCGTTCCGGTATTTATCCTGATTATCGCCGCATTGGTGAGCATCATCGATATGTCTATCAACGCTTTTGCGCACCCACTGCATAAAGTGTTGGGCATCTTCATTCCGCTTATCGTAGTGAATTGCATTGTATTGGCGCGTGTTGAATCTTTTGCGGCAAAAAATACTTTCGTACCCTCTATACTCGACGGCTTCATGATGGGCATAGGTTTAACGCTGGTATTGGGTTTACTTGGCGGCATGCGCGAAGTCATAGGCAAAGGCACGCTATTCTCCGGACTTGATCTGGTATTTGGCCTGGAAGCAAAAAACTTTGTGTTAACTGTGATCCCTGATTACCATGGGTTTTTACTTGCGGTATTACCGCCAGGGGCTTTTCTAGGCTTAGGTACACTAATTGCATTACGCAATTGGGCTGAAGTCAGGAATGCAAAAAAAGCGGACACTCCAGACAACAGCCTGAAACCTGCGCTTAATCACTAAACTCTTTATCAAAAATTAATATTAATTCATGAATGCCCAGCAACGCCTTGAAATTTTCAGACGCTTAAGCGTTGCTATTCCTAACCCAACCACTGAGCTCAAACACAGCAGCACCTTTGAGCTATTAATCGCGGTGATTTTATCTGCGCAGGCTACAGATAAAGGCGTAAACATTGCTACCGACAAATTGTTCAGCGTAGCTAACACGCCGGAAGCCATTCTGGCACTCGGGCTGCATGGTCTTGAAAGCTATATCAAGTCAATTGGCCTCTATCACTCAAAAGCCAGGAATGTGCTACTCACCTGCCAGAAACTCATTACCGAGCATCAGTCTCAGGTTCCTGACAGCCGTGCCGCGCTGGAAGCCTTGCCTGGTGTTGGCCGTAAAACAGCCAATGTGATTCTGAATACCGCGTTTGGCAAGCCTACCATCGCCGTGGATACCCATTTATTCAGATTAGGCAACCGGATTAACCTTGCTGCCGGCAAAACGGTACTTGAAGTTGAAAAAAAATACCTTAAAACAATCCCTAAAGAATACCTGAAGGATGCACACCACCTGTTAATCTTGCATGGTCGTTACACCTGCACGGCACGTAAGCCAAAGTGCGGACAATGCTGTATTGCAGATTTATGCGAACACAAGGCGAAAGAGTTCATCTCCGCGCCAGATAATTTTTTGCAGCCTCCGCAATGAAAGTCGCAACCAGTATCGCATTAGGTAAAGAAGCTTCTGCCGATTTAGCAGCAAGAGCCGTTAGCAATGCTATGCAGAAGGCTGATATCAGCATTGCCAGCAGTGTGTTGCTATTTCTGACATCAGAGTTTGCTGGCAACCCGCATGAAGCAATCAAAGCGGCAGCGAAGGCCGCCAATTGCATGCAGGTCATGGGGTGCTCGGCAACTGGCATTTTTACCGAAGAGGACTGGATTCTGGATGTACCGGCTGCGGCAGTGATGGTGTTCGGAGACGGTGTGAGCCTGGAGTTGCCAAAAAATAATATCAGCAACCAGCCCCTGCTTACCCTGAGCGCACCCAATGCCATTAACAGCACCTGGCTCAATAATAGCAATCAACGTTACGGTGGTGTATCTGGAGACGCCATAGGCCAAGGGCCGTTTTCAGTGTGGCAAAATGCCAAGGGTGATGTATCTGGATATGTCGAAGCATTTTTTTCAGGCGTCAACATTGCCACCGGCACTTCACATGGGGTGCAGTTACTCACACAGCCAGAGCAGATTCAGCAGTCTGACCAGTTTGATCTTATACAACTCAATCACCTGCCCCCGCTGAATGGGCTGCAGAAGGCCTGGAAGGCCCACAGCAAAAAAGATGAAGCTGTTCCGTTACATCTCGTTATAGCCTTATATGCCGATAGTGCAGAAGCGATAGCGCAGGGCAATTTCAATCAAACTACGATTATCAGCTGTGATGAGGCCAATGGCAGCATCACTTTGGCACAGCCACTACAAGCCGGTCAGTTTCTAAGCTGGTCTATACGCGCCACCTCAGCTGCTGAAGCCGACATTACAATGCTAACCAGCCACCTAACCGAGCAACTCGGATCTAGCCCGGAATTTGGATTATTGTTCTCCTGCCTGGGAAGAGGTCCATACTTTTACAATGGCATAGACCGTGATTTGAAAGTGATCACCAAAACTTTTCCTAACATGCCAGTATTAGGCTTTTATGGCAATGGTGAGATTGCCTACCTGAACGGTGATAATCACCTGTTACCTTATTCCGCAGTGCTTTCATTATTCTCAACCGCCTAGATCAATCGGGCAAACTAGACAACGTGCATTAAATACTTAATATGAGCTTATACAATCCTAGCCGCGACCAGGCACGCCAATTTTTATTTGATGCCTGGGCCAAATTTAAACAGAACTCACCACTTACAGATCTGGAAAAGATTGCAGTTGAGGTGATACAGATGCATCCGGAGTATCACGCAATATTAGATGCACCGGAACGCTACATGAGCCAGCAGTACTTTCCTGAAATGGGAGAAACCAACCCATTCCTGCATATCAGCCTGCATCTGTCAGTCATTGAGCAGGTCAGCATCAACCAGCCTACCGGCATCAGTAAAATTTATGCTACATTAGTCGAAAAACACAGTGATAAACACAGCGCACAGCATGACCTGCTCGAATGTCTGGCCGAAACCATCTGGCATTCGCAGCGCAATAATGTCCCTTTAGATTCAGCACATTATATTGGCTTGCTAAATGAAAGAGTTGGAAAAACATAGTGGCAGAAAATAATCTCAACGACTGGCTCACTGAACATGGTGATTACCTGTATCGCTTTGCACTGGCAAGGTTAAGAGATCCGCATCAGGCAGAGGATGCAGTGCAGGAAACTATGCTGGCAGCCATTAAAAACAATAGCTTTGATGGCAACTCATCAGCGAGAACTTGGCTTACCGGCATACTGAAACACAAAATCATTGATTTACAACGGAAACAGATACGCGAGCAGCCGGTTTCAGATATCATCGATTTGGATGCATCCGAACACAGTATGGATGATTTTTTTGACAAATCCGGCCACTGGCTCGATAAACCACAAACGCTGGAAATGCCGGATAATTCGCTGGAACAGAAACAATTTTTAGCTGTCCTAGACGAATGCCTAAACAAACTACCCAAAAAATTAAAGGCCATTTTCATGTTGCGTGACGTACACGAACTGGAAAATGAAAACATTTGTAAGGAACTCGATATTACCGCGACCAATGCTTGGGTAATGTTATATAGAGCACGGATGGGATTAAGAAAATGTTTAGAGTTGAATTGGGCATAGGTTAGAAGGGATATCATGCTTACCTGTAAACAAGCCAGCAAACTCATTTCGCAATCTTTAGACCGTCCACTGACGTGGTCAGAAAAGGTAATGTTAAGACTGCATCTTTTCATATGCAATCCATGCACACAGTTCAAACGTCAACTTAATATGTTGCGTACTGCCTTGCAGCGAATCACAAATGGCATAGAACACGACAGCACTATAAAGCTGCCTCCAGATGTAAAAAGCAGAATTCTGCAAACGATTGAATCTCGTCAAGAATAAATGCAGAATCTGCTAATCAAAACCTGATTATTTTTAATTATATTTAAGGAAATTAACATGAATAAAACTCAAAAATCGATTTCTCTTGCTATCAGCGGCGCATTTGCCCTCTCTATCGCGGCAACAACCATCAATGCAGCAGAAAACCCATTTTCGATGAAATCGCTATCCAGCGGCTATCAAGTAGCGGATAACCACACCAAAGCTAAAGATGGCAAATGCGGCACTGGCAAATGTGGTGCTAACAAGAAAAAAACAGAAAAAGCAGCTGAAGGTAAATGCGGTGGCGAGAAAGCAGCTGAAGGTAAATGCAGCGCTGAAAAAGCAGCCGAAGGCAAATGCAGTGCTGAAAAAGCACACGAAGGTAAATGCGGTGGCGAGAAAGCAGCTGAAGGTAAATGCAGCGCTGAAAAAGCTAAAGAAGGCAAATGTGGCGGCAAAAAGAAATAACTGACATATTTACTGTTTTAAAGACCACTCATGGCAATCATCAGCCAGATACAAGGCGCAGGTCTGGGGCTTAAGCGTGAGCTGATACCCCAGATTCAATCGCTGTATGGCCAGGAACAATTAGCGAATATCAATTTCGTGGAAATAGCGCCGGAGAACTGGATCAGCGCCGGTAGCAAAGCTGCTAAACAGCTGGACTGGTTCATTGAGCGTTATCCTGTTGTTTGCCATGGTTTATGTTTATCATTAGGTGGATTAAGTCCACTTAATGTGGACTTTTTAATGCAGGTCAAAACATTCCTGCACCAATACCAGATACCGATTTATACCGAGCATTTAAGTTATTGCACCGATGGCTTCAAAGGCGAGCAAGGCTACCTGTATGACTTGCTGCCAATACCTTTTACCGAAGAAGCGGTACATTACGTGGCACAGCGCATACGGCAGACACAAGATGTTCTCGGGCAGCGCATCGGTGTTGAGAATGCCTCATTTTATGTTGCTGCACCGATTTCCGAGATGAGTGAAATCGAATTCATTAATGCCGTCATCACAGAAGCTGACTGTTTGCTGCATCTGGATATCAATAACATTTACGTCAACAGCATCAATTTTGGTTTTGACCCGCATGCATTTCTGCGCGGCATACCGGGTGATCGCATTATCTACAGTCATATGGCAGGCCATTACCAGCAGACACCGAAACTACTGGTCGACACACATGGCGAGAACGTCATTGACCCGGTGTGGGCACTGCTCGAAGATGCTTATCAGCTATTCGGCACCTTTCCGACGCTGCTGGAGCGTGACAATAACATACCGCCACTGATGGAACTTATGCATGAAATCAATAAAATTGCCGATTACCAGCACAAAACCGCGCGCCGTTTTATCGCCTCTGATAAGTTAGCAGCGATGATTTAATGCCATGACTGCAGAACTTGCTAGCTTTCAGCGTTACCAACTGGCATTTACCGCCCGCCTGCGTGATCCGCGCAAACAGCCGCCGCTTGCAGGTGTACCACCTGAGCGAATGGCCGTGTATGAGGAAATTGTATTCAATAATTTATTTGAATCAGTCTCTGCATGCTTCCCTGTGGCGCGTAAAGTCATTGGCAAGCGCAAATGGTTAAAACTGAATCAGGCTTTCATGCGCGACTATTCCGCAAACAGTCCCTTGTTCTGCAAAATTCCAGAGCAGTTTCTACAATTTCTGAATAATGTTGATCCACAACTGCAGGCAATGCTGCCGCCTTATCTCAACAGTTTATGCCATTACGAATGGATAGAGCTGTTTGTAGCCTCTAGCCCTGATACTGCGAAGCCAATTGATGTTGAGCCTAACGGTGACCTCGGTAACAGCAGGCCGGTTTTTAACCCGACCATGCAGTTACTCAATTACGACTATGCAGTACATAAGATTTCACTACGGCATAAACCCAAGCTACCGCAAAGCACCCAGCTTCTGGTATATCTTAATGCTGCTGACCAGGTAAAATTTATAGAATTGAATGCTGTCACTTATAGACTGATTTCACTTCTGCAGAATGCGCCACAAACCGGCACACATGCTCTCACGCTACTGGCAAAAGAGTTACAGCATCCGCAACCGGAGAGTATCATTGAATTTGGTCTATCCATACTGGAAGACTTGCGGCGTCAGGACGTGATTATCGGCACGCATCATTAATAAAGCGAGGGGTTCGCTATGCGTTTAATTCAAGCCTTATTGCATCCTGCAGCCTATCCGCATCCGGTAACGCATATTGAACTCATTGAAACGCATATTTCATGGGTCTTGTTAACAGGACAGTACGCCTACAAAATCAAAAAGAATGTGCAATTCGATTTTCTTGACTTCTCTACGCTGGATAAACGGTGTTTCTACTGCCAGGAAGAATTACGCTTTAATAGCCGATTCGCGCCAGACCTTTACCTGCAGGTAGTACCGATTACCGGATCAACGCAGCATCCGCAAATGAATGGCTGTGGCGAAGCCATAGAATACGCAGTGAAAATGAAGCAATTTGATGGCAGCCAGTTATTAAGCCATATCGCTGACCGTGGCGAGCTAAGCACTAGCATCATTGACCAATTAGCCGACCTGATAGCTCAGTTTCACCGACATGCTGCCAGTGACACATCAAACAGCCACTTTGGCACTCCACAGGAGATCCAGCATTGGTTCCAAGGCAACTTCAGCCACATTCGCCCTTTAATCCATAATGAAAAGCTTTTGCAACAGATACTGCAATTGGAGCAATGGGGTGAGCAAGCACTTTTGAAAAACAAACGATTAATTGAACAACGCAAACAGCGCGGTTTTATTCGCGAGTGCCATGGTGATCTGCATCTGGGCAACATTACGCTCATTGATGGCAAAGTCACGCCATTTGACGGGATCGAATTCAATCCAGGCCTGCACTGGATTGACGTTATCAGCGAAATCGCTTTCGTGGTCATGGATTTGCAGCAGCGCGGCTTTAATCAGTTTGCCTACCGTTTTCTGAATCGCTATTTAAGCGCAAACGGTGACTACGAAGGACTTGCCCTATTACCTTACTATCTGGTGTATAGAGCGCTGGTACGTTGTAAAATAGCGCTGCTGCGCTGGGAGCAGCATCAAAATTCGCAGGACCTGCAGGAGGCCGAGAGCTATGCTTCTTTAGCTGAGAAATATAGTCAGCAAAAACCAACGCAATTATTCATTACCCACGGTTACTCGGGTTCAGGAAAATCTACTTTCAGCACACAGGTCGCAGAAAATCTCGGTATCATTCACCTGCGTTCAGATGTTGAGCGCAAGCGACTTATATATCACACTAAGCAAGATCAGCCTCAGAAAATTTCCAGCAATGAGAATGAGGTGAATCAGGGGATTTACACACCGGATAAGGTGCTGCTGGTTTACCACAGGCTGGCCGAATTGGCATCAGCACTGCTGGATGCCGGTTTCCCGGTATTAATAGATGCTGCCTTTTTACAACGCAGGCAACGTGAACTATTTACAGAGTTAGCTTCAGAAAAACAGGTGGGGTGTTTAATACTTGATTTTTACGCACCGGAACAGGCGTTAAAACAGCGCATCAGCGAGCGACAGCAATCCGGCAGTGACGCCTCCGAAGCAACCTTGGCAGTACTGGAGCATCAGTTAAAAACGGCACAAGGTTTTTCAGCTACAGAACTGGACAAAGTAATCCAGATTGATACCTGTGCAAAAGACGCCTTAAGTAAGCTGCTACAAAGCAGCTTACTTAAGAGTTACTTAGTCGAAGCTCACTAATTGGGTCTGACGCTGTTCTAGTTCAGCAACTAGCTGCGTCTGTTCTGGCTTGCTCATATTCCACCAGCCTTTTATTTCTTCAATCGTACGGTAGCATCCTGCACAATAGCCTGACGCTTCATCCATACTGCAAACACCTATACATGGTGATTGAACTTCTTCTTGTACAATTTCAGTCATACCTAATCACTTATACCAAATTTATTGTTTTGTATTAACGCCACTTGCCTATTAACTTAAGACGCCATGGCACTGTTTGTATTTCTTGCCAGAGCCACATGGGCATGGATCGTTACGGCCAACTTTCACGCCATCACGAACCATAGGCTGTGCCGAAGCAGCATCAGCGCCTTCTTCAACCGCAGATACGCCTAGTGCTTCATCATAATCAGCATGCTGATATTGCACGTTCTCGACCTCTGCAGGCCTTTCAACAGCCTCAACATCCGCTTCAGTTTTCACCTGTACCAGCATGGTGACTTTTGTCACTTCAGTTTTAATCGTGTTCAACAAACCTTCAAATAATTCAAACGCTTCACGTTTGTATTCCTGCTTAGGATTTTTCTGTGCATATGAACGTAAGTGAATACCCTGACGCAAATGATCCAAAGCGGATAAATGTTCACGCCAATGATTGTCAACGCTTTGCAGCATGACTGATCGCTCGAACTGACGCAGGATTTCAGGGCTGGCCTGCCCTTCTTTCTCTGCGTAAGCTTTGTTAGCCTCAGTAAGAATAAACTCGCGTAGCGTTTCTTCATGGATATCCGGATTTTCTTCCAGCATTTTCTGCAGCGGCAGTTGCAAGCCGGTTTCTGCATTTAATTCACGTTCCAGCGCTGGCACATCCCATTGCTCTTCAACGCTTTCAGGCGGAATATGCGTTGCAATCATGCTGATTAATACATCTTCACGCATGGCAGCAATGGTTGCACCAACATCGGTGGCTTCCAGCAATTCATTACGCTGCTCATAGATCACCTTACGCTGATCATTCGCTACGTCATCATATTCAAGCAATTGTTTACGGATATCAAAGTTACGGCCTTCAACCTTGCGCTGTGCATTTTCAATAGCACGCGTTACCCATGGGTGCTCAATCGCCTCGCCATCCGGCATATTCAGTTTGCCCATAATGGCTGACACGCGGTCAGACGCAAAAATACGTAGCAGCTGGTCTTCAAGTGATAGATAGAAACGGCTAGATCCGGCATCACCCTGGCGGCCAGAACGGCCACGCAGTTGATTATCTACACGACGTGATTCATGGCGCTCAGTACCTACAATGTGCAAACCGCCGGCAGCCAGTACGCCATCATGGCGCAGTTTCCATTCAGCCTTAAGCTGTGCCACGCGTTCAGCTTTTTGCGCATCAGTTAAATCAGCATCTGCCTCAACCGCAGCAATATCAGACTCAGGATTACCGCCAAGCACAATATCTGTACCACGGCCTGCCATGTTGGTTGCAATTGTAATCACACCCGGGCGGCCAGCCTGTTCAATAATGTGCGCTTCGCGCTCATGCTGTTTCGCATTCAATACCTGATGTTCCAGTTTAGCTTCTGTCAGCAATCTGGAAATCAACTCCGAGTTTTCAATAGAAGTAGTACCTACCAGCACTGGCTGACCACGACTCTGACAACCTTTAATATCTTCAATCACTGCCGCATATTTTTCACGTGCAGTTCTGTACACTTTATCCATGCCATCTTTACGCTGCATTGGACGGTGCGTTGGAATCACCACTGTTTCCAAACCATAAATCTGGTTGAACTCATAGGCCTCTGTATCTGCCGTACCGGTCATGCCGGACAGTTTTACATACATACGGAAATAGTTCTGGAAAGTAATAGATGCCAGTGTCTGGTTTTCTTTTTGAATTTCAACGCCTTCTTTAGCCTCAACCGCCTGATGCAAACCATCAGACCAGCGACGGCCAGCCATCATACGGCCGGTGAATTCATCCACAATCACGATTTCACCGTCACGCACTACATAATGCTGGTCGCGG
>LNAP01000568.1_pt1 | contig 40712 bp, 37 predicted proteins | sample 602601 | NCBI WGS metagenome assembly LNAP01 (sample SAMN02440304, study PRJNA202911) | soil metagenome | biome: Subtropical and temperate rainforests or woodlands; isolation source: soil samples (1 kg each in a 20% v/v slurry with milli Q water) were... ...
GTAGCCGGTACCGGTTTCGGCGAACCAGACGAACTCGGCCAGTTGGGCAAAGCGCACGTCGCCGCGGATCTGGCCGTCGGCATCGAACAGCGGCTCCGCAGACAGGGGGCAGAACCGGAAGCCACCGCCCCCGGCGCCTGACTTGGCGCCGCCAAACCCGCCGGGCCGCCCGCCGCCCGGCTTGCCGCCCTTGCTGCCACGGTCACCTCTGACGAGGTTGACCTTGTTTCCGCGCGGCTTCATATCGACCATCTCGAAATCGACCGTATGGTCGTCCATGTTCACCCTGGCAACACGCACCTTGGCCTCGTCGCCAATGCGGTAAATCTTCGATGTGCGCTCTCCGATCAGCGCATGCTGCATCTCATGAAAATGATAATAATCATCCGTCAGATCACTCAACCGGATAAGTCCTTCCACCGTATTCTCCAGCTCCACAAAAATACCGAAGCTCGTCACACTCGAGATAATGCCCTCGAACTCCTCGCCGATTTTGTCGAGCATAAACTCCGCTTTCTTCAACGCATCGGTTTCGCGTTCCGCTTCTACGGCTACCCGTTCCCGCTCCGAGGACTGGCGGGCGATATCGTCCATACGACTGGTCAAATATTCATGACGTTGATCCGTCAAAGCGCCGTTCTCGAACACCTCACGCATCACGCGATGTATCACCAGATCCGGATAACGACGAATCGGCGACGTAAAGTGTGAATAAAATTCAGCGGCCAGCCCGAAATGGCCCAGGCTTTGCGCATCGTAACGCGCTTGTTTCATGGACCGGAGCATCACTGTGCTGATGACCGTTTCTTCCTTAGTACCCTTGATCTCCTCGAGCAGCGTTTGCAGCGCACGAGGATGAACCGTGTTCCCTTTTCCTCTAACTACGTAGCCGAAATTCGTAATAAATTCCATGAAATGAATCAGCTTTTCCGCATCCGGATCCTCATGAATCCGATAAAGGAAAGGGATCTTCAACCAGTGGAAATGCTCGGCTACGGTTTCGTTGGCCGCAAGCATAAACTCTTCAATGATCATCTCGGCAATAGAGCGCTCGCGTTTGATGATATCGGTCGGCTTTCCGTTCTCGTCCACCAGAATCTTCGATTCCTGGAAATCGAAATCAATGGCGCCGCGGAGCATCCGTTTACCGCGCAGCTTCATGGCCAATTCTTCCATCATTTTGAAATCTTCCAGTAAATAATCATAACGCTCCAGCAATTCCCGCTCCGGTTCCTCTTCCCTCAGCAGCTTGCGCACATTGGTGTAAGTCATCCGCTCACTGGTGCGAATCACGCTCGTAAAGACCTCATGGCGCACCACATTGGCTTTTTCATCGAATTCCATCTCGCAGGACATCGTCAGACGATCCACCTTCGGATTTAACGAACAAATTCCGTTAGACAAACGGTGCGGGAGCATCGGAATGACCCGATCTACCAAATACACCGAACAACCCCGATTGTACGCTTCACGGTCCAAAGCTGAGCCTTCTTTGACATAATAACCGACGTCGGCAATGTGAACACCCAACAAATAATTCCCGTTCGGCAGCTTCTCCACGTTGACCGCATCATCCAGATCCTTGGCGTCCTCGCCGTCTATAGTCACGATCCGCTTGCCGCGCAGGTCCCGGCGTCCTGTTATTTCATCCTCGCTGATCGAATCCGGGGCGGCATCCGCCTCCAGAATAACTTCCTCATGAAAAACCTCAGGCAGCTGAAATTTGCGAATGATTGCCAGAATATCCACGCCCGGATCGTCTTTATGACCCAGAATCTCGATAACTTCCCCTTCCGCCGCTGCGCGTCCTTCCGGGTACTGCACCAATTTCACAACAACCTTCTGTCCGTCGGCCGCTCCCATAAACGCATGCTTGGGAATGAACACATCCCGCGTCATCCGCTTGTCGTCCGGCACGACGAAACCATAGCTTTCCATGTTCTGGAAAGTACCTACGATTTGTGTGTTGGCCCGGATAACCACCCTCGCTACTTCGCCTTCGAGTTTGCCGCCGGAATGGCTCTTGGAGGTGATACGAACCAGTATCGTATCTCCGTTCATGGCGCTGTTCATATCGTTTGCATGAATATAGACGTCCGGATGATCGCGATCCTCCGGGATCAAAAACCCAAAACCCTTAGCATGCGCCTGCAGCCGGCCGCGGATAAGGTTCATCCGCTCGGGCACCCCGTAGCGTTCGTTTCGCGTTCTAAGAATATGGCCTTCCTGCTCCAATTCATTCAGAATCTTAAGAAAATCTTTAAACTCCGAAGCACTGCCAATTCCAAAATGTTTCTCCAATTCCTGATACGTCATCGGTTTATACGCGGTCTCCCGCATAAATCCCAAAATATCCTGTTCCGTTACCATAGAGGTCACCTTCTTCTGTCACTATCTTTATATACTCAGTATAGCCGAAAACGCCCGGAATCATATCCCGATCCCCGATCCGATTAAAAAGAAAGACAGCAGGAGTAGAATTCCCCTGCTGTCATCGTTTTATGTGTCAGGCCTTTACAACGTAGGCTACAACAATCGAGAGAATGAAAAATGCCGCGGCAAGACCCATCGTTAATCTGGACAAAAAGAGCTCCAAACCGCGAGCCTTCTGCTTGCCGAATAAATGCTCGGCGCCGCCGGAGATCGCACCGGACAAGCCTGCGCTCTTCCCTTTTTGCAGCAAAACGATTGCGATTAATCCAACAGATGCTATGACCAATAACACTTTCCAAAAAATTTCCATAAGATACACCCCGGTAGCCTGTACTTTGCTGGATAATCAGCACTTTGTATTTTATCATACAATGGTTACCGTGACAAGTTTACGAAATATCCTTCGGCTTCAAATATGCTTCATATAGCGCTATTCGTAATTCGGTGCAGGTTTATATGCCGTATGCCTTTTTTTTCTTCCGCTGCCGCGCCCGATAAAAGCCTGAATGCTTTGCTTTGCGCACCAGAGCGAGAAGAGTGCGAAAGCTCCGCCCCAAATGACCGCGGGCACTCCGGTATGAAGGCCCAGATTCGTTGCGTCTCCGGCCTGCCTTGGATCGATTGCTGCCGAAACCGTTAACGACAATGGGCCAAAAACCGATTCCTCCAGGCACAAAAAGGAAAGCAGCACATAATAAAAATTTTGCAGCCATCGCGGGCCGAATGCCAGTACAAGCACATTGATCACAATAAATCCGATGATCCACATCATGCCGTACGGATTACGGACAAATAGGAGCAACGACAGCGCCGCGATCAACGTGGCAATTTGCAGCCCAAGCGTTTGCTTGCCCCGGGAAAAAGCATAGAACAGAAACCAGGCAAACAGCGAAGCGGTGATATAACCGGCTAGTGCAATGGGGATCAGCGACCACGGCTTGGTAACCGAGGAAAGCGTAACGCCGCTGTGGTCGGCATAAAGCTCGATGTACATCACCTTGCCCGATAATGCTAATGTAACCGCCGCATGCCCGAATTCATGAACCATCGTATCCAGATTACGAAAAAAAGAAGAGGGGATCAGATGAGTCAATATGGCGGAACCAATCAGAAACAAAATCGTTTTCAACCAGTTGCGCATGCTGATTCCCCTCCCCTGTCTTTAACGGAAGCTTTTTAAATTGTAAAAGGCTTTCTTTCCCGCGTATTGAGCTACGAAAGCAAGCTCGTCTTCAATGCGGAGCAGCTGATTGTATTTCGCGACGCGGTCCGTGCGGGACGGCGCGCCTGTCTTGATTTGCCCTGCGTTTGTCGCAACTGCGATATCGGCGATGGTGCTGTCTTCGCTCTCGCCTGAACGGTGGGAGATTACTGCCGTGTAGCCTGCGCGCTTTGCCATTTCGATCGCATCGAAAGTTTCAGTCAGCGTACCGATTTGGTTCACTTTGACCAGAATGGAGTTTCCGATTCTTTGCTCAATACCCTGGGACAGACGGTTCGTGTTGGTTACGAACAAGTCGTCGCCAACGAGCTGAACTTTACCGCCAAGCTTCTCAGTGAGCAGCTTCCAGCCTTCCCAATCGTCCTCGGAGCAGCCGTCTTCAATGGTAATGATCGGATATTTGTCCACCCAGGAAGCAAGGAAATCAACGAATTCCGAGGAAGTGAAGGAACGGCCTTCGCCTTCCAGGTGATACTTGCCATCCTTGTAAAATTCCGTGGAAGCAACGTCCATACCGAGGAATACGTCAACGCCAGGCTTGTAGCCTGCGCGCTCGATTGCAGCGATGATCGTTTGGATGGCATCTTCGTTGGAGCTCAGGTTCGGAGCGAATCCGCCTTCGTCGCCTACGGCTGTGTTCAGGCCTTTTTCTTTCAGAACAGCTTTCAGGTTGTGAAAGATTTCCGCGCCGATGCGCAGCGCTTCTTTAAAGTTTGGAGCGCCGACAGGCAGCACCATGAACTCTTGAACATCCACATTATTGTCAGCGTGCGCGCCTCCGTTAATGATATTCATCATCGGAACCGGCAGCGTTTTGGCGTTGAATCCGCCTAAGTATACATACAAAGGAATTTCCAAAGCTTCGGCCGCCGCGCGAGCTACTGCCATAGAAACGGCCAGAATCGCGTTTGCCCCCAGCTTTGCTTTGTTTGGAGTTCCGTCCAACTCGACCATTTTGTGGTCGATGCCTACTTGGTCAAGGGCATCAAGGCCGATAATCTCCGGAGCGATAATTTCGTTAACGTTATCTACCGCTTTCAGAACGCCTTTGCCCAAGTAACGGCCTTTGTCGCCGTCGCGAAGCTCTACAGCTTCGTAAGCGCCGGTGGAAGCGCCGGAAGGAACGATCGCACGTCCCATCGCTCCGGACTCCAGATACACTTCTACCTCTACGGTCGGATTGCCCCGGGAGTCAAGTACCTCGCGTGCGTAAACGTCGGAAATAATAGTCATGGTTTCAAACACTCCTTTGATTAATGTATGTGAATGGTTATCGCTTGATAATGGTCGTGCCCGTCATTTCAGCGGGCTTCTGGAGCTGCAGCAGATCCAAGAGCGTAGGTGAAATATCTGCCAGAATTCCACCGTCTCTTAGTGTAACATGATTGCTGGTCACAATGAAAGGGACCGGATTTGTCGTATGAGCGGTGTTGCGGGTACCGTCAGGATTAGTGACGATGTCGGCATTCCCGTGGTCGGCTGTGATGCAGACGACGCCGCCTTTTGCCAAAACAGCTTCCACCACTTGTCCGAGGCATTCGTCGGTTGCTTCAATCGCTTTGACTGTCGGCTCTAGTAAGCCCGAATGGCCAACCATGTCCGGATTCGCAAAGTTCAGAATGATGACATCCTGGCGTCCCGCTTCGATCTCCTGCACAGCAGCGGCGGCTACCTCGTAGGCACTCATTTCCGGCTGCAGGTCATAGGTTGCCACCTTCGGCGAAGGGATGAGAATCCGGGTCTCCCCTGGAAGCTCCACATCGCGTCCGCCGCTGAAAAAGAAAGTCACATGCGGATACTTTTCCGTTTCGGCAATGCGCAGCTGCTTCAGATTGTTCTGAGCCAGCACCTCGCCGAGCGTGTTGTCCAGATCCTTGGGCTTGTACGCGACGAAGCCGTCTACCGTCTCACTGAATAAGGTCAAGCAGACGTAGTATAGATTGTTCGGGCATTTCTCCCCCCGGTCGAATCCGCGGAAATCCCGGTTGGTAAAAACCTGCGACAGCTGAATGGCACGGTCCGGACGGAAATTGAAGAACACAACCGCATCCCCGGATTCAACTAAACCGACGGGCTGATCCTTCTCATCGACGATAACTGTAGGCATAACGAACTCGTCAAACACCGATTTCTCGTAAGATTCAGTAATAGCTTTCATCGGATCGGTATAATGCGGGCCATCGCCGTAGACCATGGCACGATAGGACTTTTCCGTGCGTTCCCAACGCTTGTCGCGGTCCATGGCATAATAACGGCCTTGGACAGTTGCGATTCGGCCTACTCCGACGTCGGCAATTTTTTTCAACAGGCGTTCCATATACACTCTGGCGGAGTCAGGAGCAACGTCCCGCCCGTCGAGGAATGCATGAATGTACACCTCTTGAAGATCTTCCCGTTTAGCCAGGTCAAGGAGCGCAAACAGGTGCTCGATGTGACTATGGACGCCGCCATCGGAAAGCAGACCGTAAAGATGCAGCTTCTTCCCGTTCGTCTTGGCGTAGCGTACCGCGCCTAACAGCGTTTCGTTGTTCTGAAACTCGCCGTCGCGAATCGATTTGGAAATCCGGGTCAAATCCTGGTACACCGTACGTCCGGCGCCAATGTTCAAGTGGCCTACCTCGGAGTTTCCCATCTGGCCTTCCGGCAGCCCGACCGCTTCGCCGCAAGCCGTCAGAGTTGTATGCGGATAAGTCGACCAGTAACGGTCGTAGTTCGGTTTCTTCGCGTGGGCGACTGCATTGCCCTGGGCATCGGAACGAAGCCCGAACCCGTCGAGGATAATAAGCGCAACCGGTTTCGGTCTGGACATTTTACTTCGCCCCCTCAACAAGCTGGATGAAGGAAGCAGGCTCCAAACTTGCGCCGCCGACCAACGCTCCGTCAATATCCTTTTGCGCTATGTACTCGGCAATATTCCCCGGCTTTACGCTGCCGCCGTATTGAATGCGAACGGATTGCGCGATTTCCGAATCGTATAAGTCTGCAACCAAACCGCGGATATAACCGATAACATCCTGCGCATCTTCCGCTGTGGAGGACTTGCCTGTGCCGATTGCCCAGATCGGTTCATAAGCGATGACGACTTGCGCCGCCTGATCTTTGCTTAAACCTTGGAACGCCGCTTCCGTTTGCGTCTTGCATATTTCCTTGGTCTGACCCGCTTCTCTTTCTTCCAGCTTCTCGCCGACGCATACGATTGGCGTCAACCCGTGCTTGAAGGCTGCATGTACTTTTTTATTTACAGTCCCATCCGTTTCCGCAAAGTATGCTCTGCGCTCGGAGTGGCCGATGATGACATAATTGATGCCGAGATCCTTGAGCATAACGCCGCTGACCTCACCCGTGAAAGCTCCGTTGTCTTCCCAATGGAGGTTCTGCGCCCCTATGCGAAGCGAGGTTCCTTTGGCCGCTTGCACCAAAGCCGGAAGGTTGGTATAAGGCGCGCAAATCACGCTTTCCACTCCGCTGACTTCCGCTTTCCCTTTAACCTCGTTCAGGAAGCTTACGGCTTCCGGTACAGTCTTGAACATTTTCCAGTTGCCTGCGATTATCGGCTTTCTCATAGGTTACTCTCTCCTTTATCTATCGTTCAGAGCGACTACGCCCGGCAATGCTTTTCCTTCCATAAACTCCAGGGAAGCTCCTCCGCCTGTGGAGATATGATCCATTTTGTCGGCCAGATGGAATTTCTCCGCCGCTGCCGCAGAGTCGCCGCCGCCAATAACCGTATAGCCCGAAGCTGCAGCGCAAGCTTCGGCAACCGCTCGCGTACCGTGGGAGAACGGTTCGATTTCGAATACGCCCATCGGGCCGTTCCATACGACCAGATTTGACTTCTGAATCGCATCGGCATAAATCTTGCGGGTTTTCGGTCCGATGTCGATACCCTCCCAATCAGCGGGAATTTCGTCGATGGATACGATCTTCGTATTCGCGCTTGCGCTAAAAGCGTCTGCGACTACAACGTCTACCGGAAGCAGGAAGTTTACGCCTTTTTCTTTTGCTTTTTGGATAAAGCCTAACGCCAGATCGAGCTTTTCGTTATCTACAAGGGACTTGCCGATCTCGTTTCCTTGCGCTTTCAGGAAGGTGTAGCACAAGCCTCCGCCGATAATGATCGTATCAGCCAGATTCAGCAGGTTGTTGATAACGTCAATTTTATCCTTCACTTTAGCGCCGCCTACAATTGCGGCAAAAGGACGCTCCGGGTTATTAAGCGCCTTGCCAAGCACATCCAGCTCCTTCTCCATCAGCAGGCCGGACACGGCGGGAAGGTAATGCGCGATCCCCTCGGTTGAAGCATGCGCACGATGAGCCGTGCCGAATGCATCATTCACATAAAGGTCGGCAAGCTCTGCAAATGCTTTGGCCAATTCAGGGTCGTTCTTTTCTTCGCCGGGGTAAAAGCGGACGTTTTCAAGAAGCAGCACATCGCCGTCGTTCAGCGCCGCCGCTTTCGCTTTCACATTGTCGCCGATCGCTTCATCGACCTTGGCCACAGGCCTGCCGAGCAGCTCTGACAAACGCGCAGCAACCGGCGTCAGCCGCATATCTTCAGCCACTTGACCCTTCGGACGACCGAGGTGGCTGGCTAGAATGACTTTGGCCCCTTTATCGGTCAAATATTTGATGGTCGGCAGCGTTTCTCTGATTCGAGTATCGTCGGTGATCTTACCGTTTTCCAGCGGAACGTTGAAGTCGACGCGGACGAATACTCTTTTACCGGATACTTCTACATCGCGGACGCTCTTCTTATTCATGGGCGATTATCCTCCTTAGGATTGAAAATGCTTCGATAACCTGCAGCCCGTTGCGAGCTTGGTATCGTTTTATTATATCAAATCATACGTAAAGAGGAGAATCGCTTCTCCTCTTTACATTTAGGTTTGGCTAGATATTACAGGCCTTTTTGGGCGATGAAGGCGGCCAGATCCACGACACGGTTGGAATAGCCCCACTCATTGTCGTACCAGGAAACGACTTTCACCATGTTATCGCCTACAACCATTGTGGACAATGCGTCGATCGTGGAGGAAGCAGGGTCGCCGTTATAGTCGCTCGATACGAGCGGCTCTTCGGAGTAGTTCAGGATGCCTTTCAGAGGACCTTCGGCAGCAGCTTTCAGGGCTCCGTTGACATCGTCAACCGTTACGTTGGATTTCAGTTCAACGACCAGGTCTGTTACGGAAACGTTAGGTGTCGGAACACGCATAGCCATTCCGTTCAGCTTGCCCTTCAGCTCAGGCAGAACAAGGGAAACAGCTTTCGCTGCGCCTGTCGTGGAAGGAATGATATTCTCAGCAGCCGCGCGGGCACGGCGAAGGTCTTTGTGCGGCAGGTCAAGCACTTGCTGATCGTTCGTATAGGAGTGAACGGTTGTCATCATTCCTTTGACAATCCCGAATGTATCATTCAATACTTTCGCAAACGGCGCCAAGCAGTTGGTTGTACAAGAAGCGTTGGAGATTACGGTGTGCTGAGCCGGATCGTATTTGTCTTCGTTGACGCCCATAACCACTGTGATGTCTTCATCCGTAGCAGGTGCAGAAATAATCACTTTCTTCGCTCCGCCTTTAAGGTGAAGGGAAGCTTTATCTTTAGCCGTGAAAATTCCTGTGGATTCGACGACGATTTCAACGCCGTATTGAGCCCAGGGAAGGTTTCCGGGGTCGCGCTCAGCGAATATTTTTATGGAACGTCCATTTACTTTCAATTCGCCCTCGCCGGCTTCAACGATTGCGTCGATGCGGCCGTGAGTCGTATCATATTTCAGCAAATGAGCGAGAGTGTTTACATCCGTCAAATCGTTGATAGCGACAATCTGTACTTCAGGATTGTTCAGAGCCGCCCGGAATACGTTGCGTCCAATACGTCCAAATCCGTTAATTCCAACCTTTACCATAATTGATTCCTCCTAAAATAGTGTACATATATGTTCAAGACGGGCCGAATGGCGCGTCAAGATGACGCATGCTTCATCATTTCAATCGCCGCCGCTTCATCCGTAACCAGAACATCCTCCCGGCCGAAACGAAGCACTGAGGCAATGGCTTCTCCCTTGCTTTTACCGCCTGCAACACCTATTACAACCTCAATACGCTGCAAATCCTCGAGACGAAGCCCGACGGTCGGCATCTTGTGAACCACATTTCCATGTGTGTCGAAATAGTACCCGAATGCCTCGGCTAACGCGCCTTCTCCCATCAACTCGAGCGTCGTTTCCTCATCCACTTTGCGTCTTCTGGCCATTACCATAGCATCTCCGATCCCATGAACAACAATTCGGCAGCTGCGCACGACTTCGACGACTTCCTTAATCTGCGGATCTTGAATGAGAGACTGATAGGCTTCTTCGCCTAAATGGTCCGGAACGTGAAGCAGGCGATACTTGCCGCCGGTCTTCTTCGCCATGGTCGAAGCTATCGTATTGGCCTGCAGCTCCACGCTTTCGCCTAATCCGCCGCGTGCCGGTACGAACCAGCTCCCTTTCAAAGGCGCCGAGGATGTCAAATGATTGGCTACCTCTGCCATGGTGGAACCGCCGGTGACGGCGATGACATTGTCGTTGGATACATATTTACGCAATACAGCCGCTCCTGCCCTGCCGAGCTCCTTCTTCGTATAAGGCGAGGTGTCCGAGTCTCCCGGAACGACGATCACCTGTCCGATTTGGAACGCCTTGCGAATTTGCTCCTCGAGGTCCGTTAACCCGAAAGCACTCTTGATGAGCGGTTCCATAGACTCCAGCAATTGCTTGCCGGCTTCGCTGATTTTCATTCCGGTCGGATCGATATCAAGCAAGCCTTGGGCTTTCAGAAATTCGACCTCCCCGCGCAATACCCGCTCCGTCATATCCAATGATCCGGCCAGGGTACGTCTGCCTACTGCACCCGAAACCATGATATGGTGCAGAATGGTGTATCTTTTCTTCATGATGTCCAATAAATCAGGCAAGAGCTGTTTCTGTACGGCTAGGATTTCCTTCATGGCGGCTTCTCCCGAGGGCCTATGTTGGTCATTAAATGTCCCACATATACATTTTAAGTCCCACATAGACCAAAAAAATTTGCCTTGCTTCGATTATTATATCCAAATGGCAAAGCGTATTCAACAGAAATGTATAAAAGTGCGTAATTTTTTTTCAAAAGCTTTCATGCTTGCTTTTTTATACCGGCTGACTTATAATAACGATTGCTTCACTTTTTCAGCTAAGACATGCGCCCGTGGTCCAATGGATATGACGTAGGCCTCCGGAGCCTGAGATCAAGGTTCGATTCCTTGCGGGCGCGCCAACTACATACAAAGACTTTCATCAGTTGCAAAACTGATTTTTTATTCGGCGCAGTTTGACCTTTCTTGACCTTTGTAGGTTTTTTCGGTATCATAGTTGTAGATACTTATAGTAACCCATAACTATGTAGAATAGCTAAAGAACTAAAGGAGGTAATTCGAATGAGCTTCATCCCAATGGTTGTAGAACAAGACGCCCGCGGCGAAAGAGGGTACGATATTTACTCCCGATTGCTGAAAGACCGTATCATTTTCCTCGGTACGGGCGTGAATGATGTGGTGGCGAATTCCATCATTGCTCAACTGCTGTTTCTGGCAGCTCAAGATGCCGAAAAGGACATCAGCTTGTACATCAACAGCCCTGGCGGATCGATTACGGCCGGAATGGCGATCTATGACACGATGCAGTTTATCAAGCCTGACGTCTCCACCATTTGCGTAGGGATGGCCGCTTCCATGGGCGCCTTCTTGTTGACCGCCGGAGCCATAGGCAAGCGCTACGCGCTTCCCAACAGCGAAGTGCTGATCCACCAGCCTCTGGGCGGTGCGGAAGGCCAAGCCTCTGACATCGAGATCCGCGCTAAACGCATCTTAAAGATGAGAGACAACTTGAACAAGATTCTTGCCGAACGCAGCGGTCAGCCAATAGAGCGGATCGAAAAGGATACCGACCGCGACTACTTCATGAGTGCGGCGGAAGCGCAAGAATACGGTCTGATCGACAAAGTGATCGAACGCGTGTAAATACTGCTGAGGTCGGAATTCCCGCCCGTCAACCTCTTCAACGATAGCGGTCTTGTCTTCGAGACCGCTGTTCCAAAAACAAGCCTGGCCGTCATCGAACAACGGCCAGGCTTGTTTGGTTTACTTATTTCTTGTCTTCCAGCGGATAAAAGATCAAGTCAATCGGGAACGCGGAACCCGCAGGGGGTGTGAACTCAATGTCCAAGGACTCTTCCTCGCCGGTTGTGCGTGCGAGCACCTGCAAGCCGTCAAAGGCGGTTAACACTCCGGACAGCGGCACGGGCATGAACTCGCCGTTTATTTTAAACGGCCCTTTGAACACACCGCCCCTTGCCAAAATCATAACGGCCATTTTTCTCGGTTTATCCGCATGAATTTTGTAAACGACTCCGTAGTTGCCGCCATTCTCCACCTCTTGCTTGCGCATAACGTCGTAGCCTTTAACAAACGGATCCGTTTTATTATCTCCAATCGTCAAAATCGACGGTTTCGTAAACGAGGAGGCATCTACGTTCCACTGGACATCCGACACCGGGAAAGTTCCTCTCACATGTCCGTTATACGCCAGGAGCGGCAGCTCGTTTAACGTTGTCTGGGTGATCTTCGGTGTCGCTACGAAGGAAACTTGCAGCTCCCCGTCGGTTTCAACATCGTAAAACAGATTAACGCCCTGTCCCGGATAAAAGTCCGGAAGCTGCGCATAAATGTAAGTCTGATTCGGAGGAACAACCAGCTTTTGATCGTACTCGTTATTCATCAAGAAATCGACGGAAGCTTCGCTGCCAATCAAATTTGCATAGACGGAAGGCCACACTTCCCCTTTATTCGTCGTGCGTATGGTTACCGGCTTATCTGTGTGGTTGGTCGCGAGAATCGCCATGACCATCTTTTCCTGCGTCCCATTGATATGATCCGCGTAAAGTCTTGCTTTACCGTTAATTTTATCCTGATACAGAATACCTTTTTCCGTAAATTCCTCCGGGCTGTCGCTGACTAAAAGCACTCTTTCCTTACTTTCGACAACCTTCTTGGGGAGCGGCGGCAATTCGAGAAAATGGGACCACAGCATGTTCCAGTTCGTCTTGATATAGCCTCCCACCGGCTTCATGTAGATGGGATATTCGACTTCCGACAAATAAGGTTCATCCAGAACCGTTACATAACCGGTATATGTCAGGCTTTTGTGACCATGACGGTCGGATACCTTAAGGGTAACCGGGTACTTCCCCGGACTGAAAAACGCTTCCTTCTGCCCGGTCCACTCGTAGGAGGCAATTCCTTCCGCATCCGGATCGTAGCTCAAATCTACATATTTAACCGGTTCGCCTAGCCGATAGACCGGCTTCGCAGTCGTAAACTTTGCTACCGGAAGCGAATTGCTGACTTTATCGATATAAATGCCTTCCGGGTATGGGACATACACGATCTCTACCCGTCTGAGCTCATCGTTGTAGGTGTACTTAGCTCCCATGTAATCTGCTACCCAGGTCAGCTTTACCAGGAGCTTGCCGTTCACGATCGCAGCAACCGAATCAAACGGCTCTTCTATCCCATTGACCGTCACTTTCTTATTATCGATGTCAAGAGCGATGGCATATCCAGGAGGGGCCATGTCAATCGTTCTCGTCGCTTCATTCCACTCTACTTTAAATCCCATCGCATCGCCAAGAAATTTGGCGGGAACGAACATTTTTTCTTGAATAATAGTGGCTGGCGCTTCCAATTGTATTTGTTCTTCATTGATGAAGGCCTCCGTCCTGTCCACATAGAGCATGATTAACGAAGAGCTTTTTGATACCGCATGTGCGGAAGGGACAGCCAAAAAACTCATGATTCCTATTAAGAAACTAAGCAGTAATGCGAGTTCTTTATGTATTCGTTTCATTTTCTTGCTCCTTTGAGTTTTGATTTCTGGGAACGCCAAATACCCCTTTCCCGGAATAGATACGCTAATTAGACGCGGCCCGTCGGAAAAAGGTTTCATTCGATCTCTGAATGTAACAATATTGTCAAATTTCACACGCCATATTCACAAAGAAAGCTTCCCCGCAAGGAAGCTTTTTCGAATTATTGATTTTCTAATTCTTCCTTGCTGACTAAAACGGCTAAAGCGTTAACAGCCTGATCGGCGTCAGAACCTTCTGCACTTATGAAAACTTCCGTCCCCGTGCTGATCGCCAAACTCATAATACCCATGATGCTCTTGGCATTGACCTTCTTTTCATCTTTCTCCACAAAAATTTCCGATGAAAATTTATTCGCCTCTTGAACAAACAATGCCGCAGGTCTGGCATGAAGGCCGGTTTTTAGTTTCACGACTACTGGCCGTCTGGACATGGAACCAATTCCCCCTACATCAACTTTTATATGAGATAACTTTTCGTATCGTGCAGCTTGATGTTTAACATTATATCATTTTTCAAGCAGGTGCACTAGGGAAAAGTAAAAAGCCTGTATTTACGCCGAAAATGGGCTTCTCTTCTAGGAATTTCGCAGTTTTTCGGCCAATTCGTCGATTTTTCGAAGACGATGGTTGACTCCTGATTTACTGACATTCCCTTTGAGCAGATCCCCTACCTCTTTCAGGTTCATGTCGGGATGCTGAAGCCTGATCTCGGCAACCTCACGAAGCTTATCCGGCAAATTTTCAAGACCTACTTCTTTTTGCAGCAGACGGATATTATCGATTTGCCTCACCGCGGCGCCGATCGTCTTGTTCAGGTTGGCCGTTTCACAATTGACGATCCGGTTGACGGAATTGCGCATATCCTTCATAATCCTGACGTCCTCGAAGCGCAGCAGCGCTTGATGCGCGCCGATGATACTGAGGAACTCGATAATCTTTTCGCCTTCCTTGATATAAAAGACGAAGCCCTTCTTCCTTTCGATGCAGCGAGCATTCAGATCGAACCGGTTGGCGAGCTGGCACAACGCTTTGCAATGCTCTTCGTACATAGAAGCAATTTCAAGATGATAGGAGGAGCCTTCAGGGTTATTGACCGAGCCTCCGGCCAGGAATGCCCCGCGCAGGTAAGCCCGCTTGCAGCAATTATTCTTAATAATGCCCTTTTCGATACCCGGTGTAAACATAAAGCCTTCCGAAACGATCTGCAAAGCGGACAGCAGCTCCTTTACTTGATTCGGCACACGCACGATATATACGTTGTTCTTCTTCAAGCGCATTTTCTTTCGAACGAGCAGTTCGGCATGCAGTTGAAACGTTTTTTTCAAAAGGGTATAGATTCTCCTTGCAATGGCGGCGTTCTCTGTAGAGATGTCGAGAACGATTCGCTCTCTGCTTAGCTGAACCGAGCCGTTCATCCGGATTAGTGCGGACAGTTCAGCCTTCTCGCAGCAACCATCCATTTCAATTAGCGTTAGTTCTTTCTTCGTTTGTGCCGCAAAAGACAAAGGGACTCACCTCTTCCTTATCATCCAGTCTTCGACGAGCTGATAAATGTGATCACTCAGCCTTTCCGCATCGTGACGCAAATATGTTCGGAACAGCACCAAGCGGTCGGCAATGACCTGATAACCTCTTCTGGTTACTTCCTCGAGATCGAGATGAACCGCTTTGGCTCCTTTTTCCGCGTATTGAGCTTGAACCTGTGGAGGAATTTCCCCATTATTGACAATAACATAGTCGAACAAGCGGTGTCCAACATGATCGCGAATCGCAGCTAAATGATCGCTCACCGAGTAATCGTCTGTTTCTCCCGGTTGGGTCATCACGTTGCAAACGAACATTTTGACGGCGTCTGATCGGACAATCTCTTGAGCGATTTGAGACACTAATAAATTAGGGAGTATACTGGTGTACAGGCTCCCGGGACCGACGAGGATCGCATCGGCATCATGAATCGCTTGAATCGCTTCCTCAAGCGGAGTCACGTCCGGGGGTTCGATGAATACACGCTTAATGCGGCCAAGCGCCTTGGGAATCTTGGATTCACCTTCGATGATCGTTCCGTCTTCCATCTCTGCTTTCAGAATCGTCGCATGACTGGAAGCCGGGAGTACCCTCCCCCTCACAGCAAAGACGCGGCTCATTTCTTTCACACCCGTGACAAAATCCCCTGTAATCTCCATTAGTGCGGCCAAAATTAGATTTCCCAAACTGTGGCCGGCCAATCCGGTTCCCGTCTGAAATCGATATTGCAGCATTTGAGATAGCAGCGGCTCGACGTCGGCCAGCGCCGTCAGGACGTTGCGTATATCTCCCGGAGGCGGCATCTGCATTTCCGAGCGTAGAATTCCCGAGCTTCCGCCGTCATCGGCAACCGTTACAATCGCTGTAATATCAACCGGCTTATCCTTCAACCCCCGGAGCATTACAGAAAGTCCGGTTCCACCGCCGATGACGACAATCCGGGGAATCTCATGAGCACCGTTTCGTTTCATTATCTCACCCTCTTATAGGCGGTCCCGCTCCGCGTCTCGATGATTTACCCTCACTTTTTCCGTTTCGCTGTTGTCCATCACCTTGCCCAAATATTCCGCTATGGCGACAGAACGATGTTTGCCCCCAGTACAACCAATGCCGACTACGACCTGGCTTTTCCCCTCTTTTTTGTACTGAGGCATTAAGAAATGCAGCATATCCAAAAGCTTGGTAAGGAACTCCTGCGTTTCGTTCCATTTCATCACGTACTCGTATACCTCGGGGTCCTGCCCGGTTTGCGGCCGAAGCGTATCCACATAATGAGGATTGGGCAAAAAACGCACGTCAAAAATCAAATCGGCATCTATGGGAATTCCATATTTAAATCCAAAGGAAATTACATTTATAGATATGCGGTTCGTCTCCAGATTGGTGAACCGCGATGCGATTCTTTCCTTAAGCTGCGCGGGCTTCAGTTGGCTGGTATCGATCACCTGGGTAGCGAGCCCCTTGAGCTCTTCGAGGAGCTTGCGCTCCAGTCCGATTCCCTCCAGAGGAACTCCTTCAGGAGCCAGGGGATGCCTGCGCCGGCTTTCCTTATAGCGCTGCACCAAAGTAGAATCCGTCGAATCGAGAAACAGAATTTCATAAGTGATTGTGTAGTTCTCTCGAATGTACCGGAGCGACTCTTGCAGCGCGGTGAAGAACTCTCGGCCCCGCAAATCGATTACGAGCGCGACCTTGCCGATTTTACCTTCCGATTGCACAATCAGTTCGGCAAACTTCGGAATGAGGACAGGCGGAAGATTATCGACGCAAAAGAAGCCCAGATCTTCAAGACTTTGAACCGCTATCGTCTTTCCCGCCCCTGACATGCCTGTTATGATAACCAGCTTCGCTAAAGCACGGACATCTTCCAATGGATTTCACCTTCCTCCGGGATTCAATCACATTTTATCGGTTGCCAAGACCATTAGCGCAAATTCAGGCCTGCGGCGCCTACCACTCCGGCATCGTTACCGAGTGTGGCTGGCACAATATCCACGCCCTCTTGCATGTTTTCCGGGGTATATTTTCTAAACGTTTCACGGATCGGCTCGAACAGAACTTCTCCAGCTTTCGAAACTCCCCCGCCCACGATGAAACGCTGCGGGTTCAAAACTACGGCTAATGTAGCCATGGAACGTCCCAAGTAATAAGCAGCGCGGTTCACAATGCGAAGCGCAACCTCGTCGCCGGATTTCGCCGCGTCGAATACGTCCTTCGCTTCAATCTTCTCAAGCAGCGCCATCGACGTATGCTCGCCACGCTCTACAGCGTCATTGGCCATACGCACGATTCCCGTAGCCGAAGAAACGGTCTCCAGACAGCCCATTTGCCCGCAGCCGCAATTAATAGCTTCAATGTCAGGCACAATCGGCATGTGGCCAAGCTCTCCGGCCATACCTCCCGAACCTTGATAGATTTTGCCGTTAATGATGATGCCGCCGCCGACTCCGGTTCCCAGCGTATAGCACACAACATTGGAAATTCCGGCGCCCGCTCCGCTCCAAGCTTCGCCTAAGGCCGCTACGTTGGCATCGTTATCAATTCTAACAGCTTTGCCCAGTTTGGCTTCCAGTGTCTTTTTCACCGGAACATCGCGCCATTGCAAGTTAGGAGAAAATTTCACAGAACCTTCCGAAATATCGATAAAGCCCGCGATGCCGGCTCCAATACCCGCAACCTGCTCCCAACTGAACGAAGACTTGGCTACAATCGTACGAACGTATTCAGCAATACGGTCGAGCACGACCTCTGCTCCTAATTCTGCGTCTGTCGGTCCCTCATACGTTTGCAGCAGCTCTCCCTGCTCGTCGCAAATTCCTACTTTAATATTGGTTCCTCCCAAGTCCGCACCGATGTATATCTGATTTGCCATGCAAGGGTCACCTCAACAACATATAATAATTTCGTTCATTTATTCCTGCTCCAAGTATGAGACAACGCTGTAAACAGGTCAAGATTACACAACTGAAAAAACGTGGAAGGGAATTCCGTTCCACGTTTTTCACTACAAAAAATGCTTTAAGTTACAGGGCTTGGCTCCAATCATGAACCACGTGCCCCTCCAGAAACTTCTCGCAGTCGAGAGCGGCCATACAACCGCTGCCTGCCGCCGTAATCGCTTGGCGGTACTTCTGATCCTGCACGTCTCCGCAAGCGAAGACACCCGGAATGTTCGTTTCAGTTGTACCCGGCTTCACGACAATGTAACCAAGTTCGTCGGTGGTGATTTGTCCGCCCAAGAAATCCGTGTTCGGCTTGTGGCCGATGGCAACGAAGATTCCATCAGCTTCGATGAGCTCGTCCGCGCCGGTTTCGTTATTCTTGACCTTCAGTCCGGTGACGCCTCTCTCCCCTGCTACGACTTCGAGCGGGGTATTGTTAAGCGCCCACTTGATTTTCTCGTTGCCGCGTGCGCGATCCTGCATGATCTTGGAGGCGCGGAGATCGCTTCTGCGATGAACCAGACGAACCTCGGTAGCGAAGCGAGTTAGGAAGTTCGCTTCTTCCATTGCGGAATCCCCGCCGCCGACCACGATGATTTTCTTCCCGCGGAAGAAGAACCCGTCGCAGGTCGCGCAAGTGCTGACTCCGCGTCCTATGTTTTCTTTTTCGTTGGTAATGCCAAGCAGCTTGGCGGAAGCTCCGGTAGAGACGATCAGCGTTTCTGTCTCGATCTCTCCCATGCCTTCAACGGTAAGCTTGAACGGCCGGTTCGTGAGTTCTACCTTGTTCACCCAGCCCATCTTGAATTCAGCGCCGAAACGCTCCGCTTGCTTGCGCATGTTATCCATGAGCTCAGGACCCATGATCCCTTCAGGGAATCCGGGGAAGTTCTCCACCTCCGTAGTGGTGGTGAGCTGTCCCCCCGGTTCCGGTCCTTCGATGACCAGTGGATTCAAATTAGCGCGAGCTAAATAAATAGCTGCCGTCAGTCCGGATGGACCTGTTCCTACAACGACTGTTTTGTACATATTGGGTTGTCCTCGCTCTCTATTAAAGGGTTCCATGCGGCTCCGCATTCAGAAGCTTGGGGAAAATGGCTTCCATCTTCTCCTTCAGGCCGCAGGCTTGGTCAATGAGTTTGACGTTCTTGCTCACCGTGGAAACAGTAATACCGTAACGTACCGCCACCTCATGATACGAGATCGCCCGGCGGTGCATTTTGGCGATTAAATATTCAAGCGCTGCGGCCCAGCCTTCCGGCTTGGCAATTTTCGGCGCATGGGGATATACTCTCGTTAAGTATTCGACCCAAAGTATTTCCAGATCATGCTGCTGAACCATATCATAGCGCTTGTGCATGTGCTTGAGCGCCATCTCCATCACAACCTGCCATCTGCTTTCCCAAACCGGTAGATTCGGGGAAAACGGCGAGGCCTGTACCGTAAGCTGACGACCATCCAGAAATACGTTAAGCGGATCTCGTACCCCGATACTGCGAAGGACAAAGATCGCGACCTTTTTCAAATAGTCGTCTTCTTGCCTCTCCAAAATGAAGTCCTTCAATGCATCCTTGACTTCGTTATCTCCAATAAGACTGAATGCTTGAATCACCTGAAGCTTCGTATCCATATCACCATGCCGCAGCGCCCAGAAGAAGGAGGAACGCACTAGAGGATCCCTTTTGAGCTGATCGGGTATGCCTTGCGCGGATTTCTCCAACGCCCGGAACTGCTCCTCGAAGGGCAGGTGGTAGTGGTAGCTTAATGCGCCGGGCAAGATCCCGCCTCGCAATCTTTGCAGCTGTTCCAGATAAAACTTCGGAATCTCCGATCCCGGATCCAGCTTCTCCACCTGTTTCCAATGGCGCTCCGCTTCTGTCCATCTTCCGATATTGCCGGCGGCGACAGCGGTATAATGGTACAGGCTCGGATCAAAACCGTCTTCTCCGGTTTTCAGCAATCTTTTGAACAAATGGTAGGCCTTCTCGTGCTCGCCCAGAATCCCCATCGTTGTCGCCAGCTTGAACACATGTTCCTGCTGAAACGGAACTGTTTTACGAAGCAGCTCGATTAACTCGGACAGCTCTTCCTGTTTGCCGAAATGCTGGTAAAAAATAGCCAGATTACACAGCGCATGCAAATTGCCGGAGTCGAGCTCGAGTACCTCCAGAATCGTATCCATCGATTTCTCGAACTGACCCATGTAATAGTAGGCCAACGCCAGATTGTTCCGCGCCGCCATGAAATCCGGGTGTTTCTTAATCAGTTTTTCCAGCATACGGACCGCTTCGGCAAACTTGCCTTCCTCCAGAAGCGCCCGGGCTTTGTCGTGCTCGAACAGCCCTTCCCTGCTTTTAATGCAGGTCAGCGGGGCGGGCCTTTCCAGCTCGTAGCTGAGCAGTTCTATCATTTCTTCGGATTCTTCGAGGAATTGACCGTTTGGGTCGGTTTCCAGATAGCGTACCAGCGCTTCCTCCGCTTGCTCGTAGTTTTCCATGTTGGCGTAATTATTAGCCATATAAAAATAGCATTCCGTCATCGTCGGATCAATATGATCAATGATCTGCTGCAGAATGCCATTGGACTCTTCGTAGTTCCCCATCTCGGAAAGCACTCCCGCGAGGTTACAGTGGTTGACCGGGTTTTCCCGTTCGTATTCCACAGCCTTCCGGAAGTATTTCAATGCTTTATCGTAATGGAACCGATCTAAAGATTGAACCGCCTTCTCGAAAAAGAATGCGGCATCCATATTGATCGAAATGACTTTGGTCTTTTGCGCTAGGGATACTCGCTTTTTCTTCTCCATTCAGCAAGGCACCTCCGGTATGTTTGAGTTTGAATCAAATTATACCACAGATCCGGGGAGATTCATATGACGCGGGTTTACACGCCGCCGTACTTGAACAGGGACGAGATGGAGCCGCCTTCCACGACGATGCGAATCGCATCAGACAGAAGCGGAGCTACCGACAGCACGTGAAATTTATCCGAATGTTCTTCCGGTATCGCTATCGAATCCGTAATGAGGACCTCTTTAATATTCGGGTGGTCGAGACGCTGCAGCGCCGTGCCGGAAAAAACGGGATGAGTCGCACAAATGTACACATCGTTCGCGCCTCTCTCCTTCAATCCCTCCACGACATTGATAATGGTCGTTCCGGTATCGATCAGATCCTCGATGATGATGGGAGTCCGCCCCGCCACTTCACCGATTACATGCGTAATAACAGCTTCATTGTGCTCCGGGCGCTTCTTAATCATCATCGCAAAAGGAGCATCGAGAATATTGGCCATCTTCTCTGCGGTTGTCGCGCGACCCGCATCCGGAGAAACGATGATCGGATCCTTCAAGTCCTTCTTCTTGATGCAATCGCTAATGACATCGAGGGCTGTCAAATGGTCTACAGGTATATTGAAAAAGCCTTGAATGGCCGGCGCATGCAGGTCGATCGTAATGACCCGGTTCGCACCTGCCGCTCCGAACAGGTCCGCCACCAGCTTGGCTGAGATCGGCTCTCGGGGCGCCGCCTTTCGTTCTTGGCGGGAATAACCATAATAAGGTATGACAAGGTTTATCGTTCTGGCGGAAGCCCGCTTCGCCGCATCCATCATGATCAGAAGCTCCATCATATGCTCGTTGATCGGGTGCGAGAAAGTTTGCACTAAGAACACATCGCAGTTACGAATGCTCTCTTCGTAAAGGCAGTAGATTTCTCCGCTTTTGAAACGGGACAATTTGATTCGCCCAAGCGGCTTGCCCAGTTCGCTGCAGATGCGTTCGGCTAGCTTCGGATTGGAAGATCCGGAAAAGATTTTCAGATTGTCGCTGTACATGGTAACCTCCGAAGGATCATTAATGGATGATAATGAAAAATCTGGGCAAATTCGCTTTATCCCGGTTTACATAACCTTATTATACATGAAGAATGTAGAACTTAAAAAGTCTCCAACCGCCGTTCTCGCGCCGAAAATGTGGCTATTTCGTTAAATCCGATCTCTTTCAGAAGCCTGACCGCCTGGTCCAGGTACTGTCCGAGACGTTCAGGCTGATGGGCATCGGAGCCGATGGTCAGCGGAATACCCTGCTGATAACAGTATTCCAGCATTCGACGACTGGGGAACATTTCCTCACAAGGCATGCGCAGTCCCGATGCGTTCAGTTCGATCGCCATCCCTTGCTTTTTCACGGCGTCCAGCGCAGCCTTTTCCAACTCCCACGTATCCCGGTCCGGCTTGTAGCCGAAACGCTTGATGACGTCGATGTGGCCGATATAATCATAAAAGCCTGTTCCTGCCGCCTTCTGCACCGCATCGTAATACTGCGCGTACACTTCGTAAATATCCCGTCCCTTCCAACCGTCCAGCTGGCGGAAATCCGAAATATCCCACTCGCCGAGGAAATGTACCGAGCCGATGATATAATCCCATGGATAAGCCTTGACGATTTGCTCGATCGCAGCCTCATAGCCCTCGATATAATCACCCTCGAGCCCGACGCGAATGTCGATTTGTCCTTTGTACTTCTCTTTCAGGCGGAAGCATTCTTCCACATAGCGCGGAAGCTCATCCATCGGCATCGCCATGCCGGGCAGGTATGCAGCCGGATCGACATGCAAAAGCGGCATATGATCGGACAGCCCCAGTTGAGCCAGTCCGATCTCCATGCCGCGTTTGACGTATTCCTCCAGTTCCCCGGAGGCGTGACCGCAGCGTACATGATGTGTATGATAATCAATCAGCATCGTTGTATCACTCCAGGTCTATTGTTTTTTGACGTGTCTGCGCTCGAGCTCTTTCATCAGCTCATCCAAAGGAAGCTTCGCATCGCGCAGCAGCACCATGAGATGGAAAATAAGATCGCTCGCTTCGTAGCGCAGCTCGTCGTTATCTTTATTTTTAGCGGCAATGATCACTTCCGCCGTTTCCTCGCCGACCTTTTTCAGAATTTTGTCGACGCCTTTTTCAAACAGATACGTGGTGTAGGCGCCTTCCGGGCGTTCTGCGTCACGGGAAGCAATCACGGACTCAAGCTCGGATAAAATGGCAAAACGGTCTCCTGCCGCCGTTTTCGCATCCGCAGACCCCCCGCTTAACCCATCGGACGTGTTCCCTTCTACCGGAATGCTGTTGAAGAAACAACTGAAGGCGTTCGTGTGGCATGCAGGCCCCTTTTGCTCGACTAATACCAGCAGCGTATCCGCGTCGCAGTCGTAACGCAGCGACTTCACCTTTTGTGTGTGGCCCGATGTCGCTCCTTTATGCCACAGCTCCTGCCGGGAGCGGCTCCAGAACCAGGTATCGCCGGTTTGAACGGTGCGCGTTAACGACTCGCGGTTCATATAAGCGAGCATCAGCACCTCTTTGCTCACAGCGTCCTGCACGATCGCGGGAACAAGCCCTTGCGCGTCAAAAGCTATCGATTGGATCAAAGCCTCGCTATTCCGCTCTGTCATCGAATTTCAACCCCTTTGCGTCTGAGATCGTCCTTGACCTCGTGTATAGTCAATTCTTTGTAGTGAAAAATCGTTGCGGCCAACCCGGCATCCGCCTTGCCGGCTGTGAATACATCATGGAAATGCTCGACCCGCCCGGCTCCTCCGGATGCGATGACCGGGATCGATAATGCCTCTGAGACAGCCTTGGTGAGCTTCAAATCAAAGCCGTCCTTCGTTCCGTCCGCATCCATGCTGGTCAGCAATATTTCACCGGCCCCGAGTTCCTCCACCCGCTTGGCCCATTCCAGCGCCTTGATGCCGGTCGTATTGCGTCCCCCGTGCGTGTACACTTCCCATTCTCCCCACTCTTCATTGTATTTCGCGTCGATCGCGACAACAATGCACTGGGAGCCGAAGCGTCTGGCCCCGTCCGAGACCAGCTGGGGATTTTTGACGGCAGCCGTGTTAATGCCGATTTTATCGGCACCGGCGCGCAGCAGACGCTTCATGTCGTCCACGCTGGCAATACCGCCGCCCACTGTAAAAGGTATCGTAATCTCGCCCGCCGTCTTTTTTACGACCTCGACCATCGTCGCTCTTCCTTCAACGGAGGCGGAAATATCGAGGAACACGAGCTCGTCGGCGCCTTCCCTGTCATAAATGGCTGCAAGCTCTACCGGATCCCCCGCATCCCGCAGGTTGACGAAGTTGACCCCCTTCACCACACGGCCGTCCTTCACGTCCAGACAAGGAATGATCCTCTTGGCTAACATGCTTCTCCCTCCTTTTTGTACCTGTCCCGTTTACTCGGAAACAAGCTTCAAAGCCTCGTCCAGCTTGATACTCCCTGTGTACAACGCTTTACCGACAATCGCTCCGCCGACTCCGTTCCCCGCTTGCTCAGCCAGGCGCGTGAGATCCTCAATCTTGCTGACTCCGCCTGAGGCGATGATCGTTTGACCCGATACTTGCGCCAAATTCACGATGGCTTGCGTATTAGGCCCGCCCATCATGCCATCACGAGAAATATCGGTGAAAATGAACGTCTTCGCGCCATGCTCCGCGAGCTGAACAGCTAAATCCTCAGCTTTCACCTGCGACGTTTCCAACCACCCTCGCGTCGCAACATAACCATCGCGGGCGTCGATGCCGATTGCCACTTTTTCACCGTGCTTGGACAGCAGCTTATAAACAAATTGACGATCCTCGATAGCCGCAGTCCCTAGAATGACCCGGGAAACACCTAACGACAGCAACCGGTCGACATCTTCCTCCGCACGCAGTCCTCCCCCAACCTGAACCGGAGCCTTCACCGCTTTGGCTATTTGCCCGATCAGCTTATCGTTTACCGGATAACCAGCTTTTGCGCCGTCCAAATCAACCAGATGGATCCACTCGGCCCCTTGAGCCTCCCAATCTTGGGCAACTTGGGCGGGGTTCGTATTGTACACCGTTTCCTGATTGTAATCGCCCTGCACCAAACGCACACATTTGCCATCGCGGATGTCGATAGCCGGATAAATAATAAACGTAGACATGTTTCCGCTCCCTTTAGCTTTTTATTGATGAACGGTCTGACCGCACAACTCCAAAAAATTGCTTAACAGCTTCATGCCGATCGCCCCGCTTTTTTCGGGATGGAACTGCATGCCGTATACGTTATCCTTACCCGCAATCGCGCTCACCGGCTGATAATAATCCGTAACCGCCAACAGGTCGCTCTCCCGTTCCGGCTTCACATGATAGGAATGAACGAAGTACACATGGCCCTCTTCCAAATCGCGGAAAAGAGCGTTCGCCGGCTGAACGAAGCGGAGCCGATTCCATCCCATATGGGGCACCTTGAAGTCGCCGCGGAAACGGACGACATCGCCCGGCAGCAGATTCAGCCCGTCATGACTCCCATGCTCCTCGCTGCGCGTGAACAGAAGCTGCATGCCCAGGCAGATGCCCAGCAGCGGCTTGCCCGATTGCGCATAACGAATCGTCGCCTCGCGCAGTCCTGATTCCCGCAGCTGCTCCATTGCGTCGCCGAAAGCTCCGACTCCGGGCAGAATCGCACCGTCCGCCGCCAAAATCCGTTCCGCATCCGCTGTGACAACCGCTTCATAACCAAGACGCTCCACAGCCTTGCTCACACTATGCAAATTGCCCATTCCGTAATCAATGATCGCGATCATGCTAAAGCACTCCCTTCGTGGAAGGAACCCCCTGCACCCGCGGGTCAATGGAGGTTGCCTCGTCAAGCGCGCGCCCGAGCGCTTTAAATACCGCCTCAATCATGTGGTGGGTGTTCTGTCCATAATGGACAATCACATGCAGCGTAATTCGCGCTTCGAGCGCAAATTTCCATAGAAACTCATGCACCAGCTCGGTAGAAAAGCTGCCCGCCGTCTGCGACGGGTAGGAAGCCCGATACTCGAAATGCGGACGGTTGCTTACATCGATAACAACCTGCGCCAACGCTTCATCCATAGGGATGAATACGCTCGCGTAGCGCTTGATGCCTTTTTTGTCGCCAAGCGCTTCCCTCAAAGTCTGTCCCAAGCAGATGCCGATATCTTCGACCGTGTGATGATCGTCGATCTCGATGTCACCCGCCGCTTTTACTTTTAGATCAAACTGGCCGTGCTTAGTGAACAAATCGAGCATATGGTTGAGAAAAGGCACATCCGTTTCGATTTCCGAAACGCCGGTTCCGTCCACCTGAAAAGTAAGCTGGATATCCGTTTCATTGGTTTTCCGAGAGACGCTTGCCGCACGGGCGCTGCTTTGTTCAGCCATGTTGGTTCCCTTCCTTCTTGAGTCGTACTTGAATCGCTCTGGCATGGCCTTCAAGGCCTTCGTTCCGCGCCAGCGTCATGATTTGCTCTCCGTTTGCGAGCAGCGCTTCCTTGCTGTAATAAATGACACTCGATTTCTTAATGAAATCGTCCACGTTCAGAGGCGAAGAAAATCTGGCCGTTCCGTTCGTGGGAAGCACATGGTTCGGTCCCGCGAAGTAATCGCCGACCGGCTCCGAGCTGTACGGTCCAAGGAAAATCGCGCCCGCATTCTCTATGCGCGGCAGCAGCGCAAACGGCTCCGCCACCATAAGCTCCAAATGCTCCGGAGCCAAGCGATTCACCACTTCTACCGCCTCGTCCAAGTTATCCGCAAGCAATATAGCGCCGTAGTCGCGAATGGATTGCGCCGCGATTTCTCTGCGGGGCAGAGCAGCCAATTGCCGTTCCACTTCTTCTTGTACGCGCTTGGCGAGTGTTTGCGAAGAGGTGATGAGAATCGCGGATGCCATCTCGTCATGCTCCGCTTGCGAGAGCAGGTCTGCCGCGGCATAAGCCGGATCGGCCGTATCATCGGCCACAACCGCGATCTCGCTCGGACCCGCTATGCTGTCGATGTCCACGACACCGAACACATAGCGCTTAGCCAGCGCTACATAAATATTCCCCGGCCCTACGATCTTGTCGACCGCCGGGATCGACTCCGTGCCGTAGGCTAACGCCGCAACGGCCTGCGCGCCGCCGACGCGATAGATCTCGCGCACGCCCGCTTCGGAAGCCGCCACAAGAATGTGCGGGTTGATGCCTTCCTCGCCCGCGGTGGCCGGAGGCGTCACCATGACAATCTCCGGCACCCCCGCCACCTGCGCGGGGATGGCGTTCATCAGCACGGAGGAGGGGTACGCCGCCTTACCTCCGGGCACATACAATCCGACCCGCCGCAGCGGTCGGATAACCTGTCCCAGCAGACTGCCGTCCGGCTGCAGGTCCATCCAGGACACGCGTTTCTGCTTCTCATGAAACGCGCGAATATTGGCGGCTGCCTGCCGCAGCGCCGCCACAAATGCGGCGTCGACCTGCGCATACGCCGCCTGCACTTCCTCGTCCGTCACGCGAAGCCGCCCGACGTCCACGCGGTCAAACTGCCGCGCGAACAGGCGCAGCGCGGCATCGCCTTCCTGCCGCACCGCTTCGATGATGCGGCGGACGCTCTCATTCTGCTCTGCGGAGCCGTATTCCACTTCCCGCTTTAACCGGAACTCTCCAGCCGGTACAATCCGCATACCTGTATCTTCCTCTCCCGTAAATTCACTGAACCCAGACCACGCGACGGCCTTTCGCACACTTGCACGCGCACGGCCCCCTGACTTCGCTCCCGCTCCGCCGCTTTCAACGCTTAACCTGACTCGGCGTTGGAATCACTTCCTGCAAAAGATCGCACAAGTACTGGATAGCCTCATTTTTCAAACGGTAACTCACCCGATTCGCAATCAAGCGGCTCGTGATCTGAAAAATTTCCTCCTGCTCGACAAGCCCGTTCTCCCGCAGCGTTTGTCCTGTTTCCACCATATCCACAATCCGGTCGGCAAGACCGATCAGCGGCGCCAGCTCAATAGAACCGTTCAGCTTGATCACCTCAACCTGTTGTCCTTGTTCACGGAAATATTGGGAGGCTACATTCGGATATTTCGTCGCCACCCGCGGGTTCAATACCGGCTTCCAATCCGGCAATGCGATGACCGACATCCGGCAGCTGGCAATCCCGAGATCGAGCAGCTCATACACATTGCGGCTCTCCTCCATCAACACATCCTTGCCGACCACCCCGATATCCGCCACCCCGTACTCCACATAGGTCGGGACATCCACCGGCTTAGCGAGAATGAACTCCATCCGCGCCTCCGGCACCGGAATAATCAGCCTGCGGGAATCCTCCAGATCCTCCGGAATCGGCAAGCCGGCTTTACGAAAAATCTTGGAAGCCTGTTTATAGATTCGGCCTTTCGGCATCGCTACCTTCAAAATGTCGTCCATCTGCCACTCCTCCTACACCATCGTAATGACATCGCCGTAAATCACGCCATGCAGCCGGTACTGCTCTTTGCCGAGCAACTCGATGTCTTTCTCCAGCGTATCTCCAGAGGCCACAAGTCGGGTGATGACCATAACGCCCTCCCGGGAACGCATCTCCTTAGCGAGCTGCAGCGCCTCTTCCCGGTGGTCAGCATCGTATGCGACTAGCACAGGGTAAGGCTGCTCAAGCTCATCTTTACTAATGACTTCAAGAATCCGGTTCGTCTTCAGCGCAAAGCCCGTAGCCGGCGCTGGTCGCCCGAACTGCGACAGCAAGTTATCGTAACGGCCGCCGCTGCATACCGGAAAGCCCAAATCAGCAGCATAGCCCTCAAAAGTCATCCCGGTATAATAGGAAAAATCGCCAATCATCGTCAGGTCGATCACGACATGCTCGCTGACCCCGTATGCCTTAAGCACATCCCATACCTCGCATAGATGGCGGATCGAAGCTTGAGCCAAAGGATCCTTCGTCACCGTCTGAGCTTGCTCACAAATTTCCGCACCGCCACGCAACCGTAAAATCCCCTCCAGCTCACGTACCACATCCGGCTCTAAAGCCAGGGACTTGATCGCTTCCCTGTAGCCGACATAGTCGCGGCCCAGCAGGCAGCCCTTCAAGAGATCCTGAGCATCTTTACGGTCTGCGAGTGTCTCGTTGAACAACCCATTCAAGAAGCCCACATGCCCGAGTGCGATTTTGAAGGTGCTCACACCCGCTGCCTGCAAAGAAGCGATCGCCAGCGCGATCATCTCCGCATCCGCTTCCGAAGAGGCATCCCCGACAAGCTCGACCCCGGTCTGGAAAAACTCCGAATCCCGGCCCGCCTCTTCCTCAATGGCCCGAAACACATTCGAATGATAGGACAAGCGCAAAGGAAACGGATTTTCCTTCAATAACGAAGAAACCACCCGCGCAATGGGAGCCGTCATATCCGACCGGAGCACCAATGTCGTGCCTTTCCGGTCCAGCAGCTTGAACAGCTTTTTATCTTCCGTGGAGCTAGCAACCCCGACGGTATCGTAAAATTCCAACGTCGGCGTCATGATCTGACTATATCCCCAACGTTCCATGCACGCTAACACCTTAAATTCAATATTGCGCAGCTTCGCAACCGCCCCCGGCAGGTAATCCTTTACTCCGGTCGGCTTTTCAAACACCTTTGGCTTTGACACCTGATCACCCCGAAACCTAAAGACTTGTCCAATCCTCTATCCCCAGAACACTTTAGTCCGCTACCATACTACCATACTACCAAAATAAAGAATGTACTCGTAATATTATCACGGAACACCGGGAGCGTCAAACTAAAAATTAAGCGCATTAATCAAATATAAAACAGATAACCGAATGAACCCAGCTACCTGTTACGTCTCACCTTTTAAAATGGAAAACTTAACCCCATAAAGCTTATATCTTCTTAACTATCCGGAAAACTTAGCAGGGGAGGGATCACCCTCGCGGATCACTTGCAGCGGGTTCCCAGCCACAAAGCTATGGGGCGCCACATCCTTGTGCACCACAGAAGCTGCGCCCACTACCGCATAATCGCCTATCGTAACTCCCGGCAAAATCGTCGTATTCGCGCCGATCATTACGTTGGAGCCGATGCGCACCTCGCCGAGACGGTATTCCTTTGTCAGATACTCATGCGCCAGAATGGTTGTGTTATAACCGATGATGGTGTTGCTGCCGACATGGATTTTTTCCGGGAAAAACACATCCACCATCACCATAAGCGCAAACGCCGTATGCTCTCCCACCTCCATCCCCAGCACATTCCGGTAAATCCAATTCTTCATGCGCAATGACGGAGAATAACGGCTAATCTGAATGAAGATAAAATTCCGGAATGCCTTCCATTTGCTGACTGTATGGTAAATTTGCCATAATGCGTTTGTCCCCTCCACGGGGTGCCTATCCGTTTTTCTCAATAGTATTCACCGTCAATCCTGCGATTGGTAACAGCTCCCGCATATCATCGATTATATAATCCGGCTTATATTGCTCCAGATACCCGCGTCCCTTCCAGGACCATGCTACGCCTACCGAACATACGCCCGCGTTCTGGGCGGCTTGGATATCATAATGACTGTCGCCGACCATCAAAGTCTCTTCAGCCTTGCAGCCTAGCGCCGCCATCGCCATGAAAATTCCCTCTGGGTCCGGCTTCGGCTTCTTCACTTCCTCCACGGTCACAATAGTCCACACAAAGCCGTCCAAACCGCATAATTTCAAGCCCATTTCCGTAGTGCGGCGAATTTTGCTCGTGACAATGCCGATTTGAATGCCGCTCTCATAAAGCCGCCCCATCACGGAACGTACATGCGGAAATTCCTTCACAAGCTCATCGTGCTTAGCCAGGTTGAAGGTTCGGTACTTCGCGATGATTTCATCCACTTGTTCCTTACCCGTAAAGTGCACCATTTGTTCGATCAGCGGACGGCCCATATTCGGAATAATATGCTCACGAGTGACCGGTTCCGGCGTTTGCCCTTCCAAGCTGTGAAGAAAAGATTGAACGATCAGCTCGTTCGTATCGATAATCGTGCCATCCAAATCAAACAGTACCGTTTTGATCATACTCTGCTCCTTTGGCAGTCCCATCCTCTTGCGCTGCTGAACCAGGCACAGCCGTCCGCTGCGATTTGATAGGGTCTGAATATCTTTCACTCGCGTAGCCGCCGCGACGACGAACTACAATTAACACAATAGCCGCAACGACAATAAAAATTGCCAATAATTGAGAAATCCTCACATTACCGCCGTAGGTCATTACTCCAGGTTCGAACACGATCGTCATTGGCGACCATAATGAATCCATTAGACCGGCAAGCCAGGCAGGACCGGTGAAGTCCAGGCTGTCGGTGCGAAGTCCTTCGACGAAGAACCGGCCGATCGAATACCAGATGAAATAACTGAAGAACAGTTCTCCCGCCCTCAGAAACGGTCTGCGGCGAAGCCAGAACAACACCAGCAGCCCTGCCAAATTCCATAGTGACTCATATAAAAAGGTAGGATGATAAAACGTGCCCTGAATGTTCATCTGATTGACGATGAAATCGGGAAGGTGCAGCGTATTGCGGAGAAAAGCCTCATCTACAGGGCCGCCATGGGCCTCCTGATTCATGAAATTTCCCCAACGGCCGATCATTTGGCCGATAATTAAGCCCGGTGCGCATATATCGGCGATTCGCCAGAAGGAGTACCCTTTCTTCCTCACATAAATGACCGCGCCAATGATTGCGCCGATCAAGGCGCCGTAAATGGCGATACCGCCCTCCCAAATCTTAAACACATCGATTAAATTGTCCTTATACTCGTCCCATTGAAAAGCGACATAATAAATTCTTGCTCCAACAATTGCAGAGGGTACGCCAATCAACAGCAAATCCATGAAAAAGTCCGGTGAGATCTTATACCGTTTCCCTTCCTGGACCGCAAGCAGCAGTCCTGCCAGAGCGGCCGTGCCGAGAATAATACCGTACCAGTAAACAGTAATAGGGCCAAGGGAAAAAGCGATCGGATTGAGCATCTCGTATGTTGTGCCTCCTTCAATATGATGTGGCGGAATTGATGTGTTGGAATTGATGTGTTGGAATTGATGCGGCAACGGCGAATTTTCCAGTCAATCGAATATTAATCGAAATCTTCCAAATCTTCCGATAAAGATTCCGTCAGCTTGTTCGTAAACTGCAGCGCTGCGTTATACCCCATGCGCTTCAGCCTATAGTTCATCGCAGCGACCTCGACGATGACGGCCAAGTTTCTACCCGGACGTACCGGAATAGTTACAAGCGGAAGATCGGTTTCAATGATGCGTGTCGTTTCCTCATCCAGCCCAAGACGGTCATACTGCTTATCTTGCTGCCAGTTTTCGAGCTTGACTACCACAGATATTTTCTTCACGTTGCGGATTGCTCCCGCTCCGAACAGCGTCATGACGTTAATGATGCCTACGCCGCGAATCTCCAGCAAATGGCGAATCAGCTCCGGTGCATTTCCGGTCAGAACAAGGTCCGCCGTCTGGCGAATTTCAACCGCATCGTCGGCGATCAAACGGTGCCCCCTCTTGACGAGTTCGAGCGCTGTCTCGCTTTTTCCGATGCCGCTGCTTCCGGTGATGAGCATCCCGATGCCATAAACATCTACCAGAACGCCGTGAATCGTAGTGGAGGGAGCCAGCTTATTTTCCAAAAAGCCTGTCAACCGGCTGGCTAAGATCGTAGTGGCAACTTGGCTGCGCAGCACGGGAAGTTCGCGTTTGTTCGCCTCATCCAGCAGTTCCGCAGGCACGTCGAGTCCCCGGGTTACTACAATGCAAGGGGTTTCCTCCGGGGCACAGAGCTGCTCGGCGCGGTTACGGCGCACCCCGCTTGTCAGCTTTTCCAGGAAGGTGATTTCCGTCTTTCCGAGCATTTGTACCCGCTCGTGCGGATGATAGTTGAAATACCCTGCCATTTCCAATCCGGGGCGGTATAAATCAGCAACGATAATCGGTCTCTTTAAGCCGGATTCTCCAGCGATCACGTCCATATGAAACTGTTCGACCAAATCAGAAACCTTCACCTTTTTTGCCATACGTCCAATCTCCTTTATGTACCCAATAATTCCATCCTAAAGTAATTACTTATTGAAATCAACCTGTAAACCCAGACTTTGAGCGAGTGAACGGTATCGGGTATAGGGTTATTACGGCCGCTGTTGAAATTCGTATGATGAGCTGTCTTCCCCCAGCCTGCCAAGCGCAAAAGAAGCCAACCGAACGGAATCGGATGGCCTCTTGGATGCTTCTATATTATCGGTTTACCAAAATGGACAATGTGGATTCTTTATCGAAGAAGTGAACTTTGTTCATGTCCAACGCAAGCTTAACATTGGAGCCTTCCTTCAATCCTGCTCGTCCGTCTACGCGGGCGATTACTGTATTAGGGCCTACACCGTTAATGTACAGATACATTTCATGACCCAGGTTCTCAGCAACCTCTACATGCGCATTGACGACGGTGTTCGGGGAAGCGTCCAGGAATATCGGCTCCTCATGAATGTCCTCAGGACGGATGCCAAGCACTACTTCCTTACCGATGTAGCCTTTATCCTGCAGCACTTGCGCTTTGCCTGCAGGCACTTCGACGTTTACTCCGCCTGCTTTGAAATATACGGAACCCCCTTCGCTGGCGAAGTTTCCGGTGATGAAGTTCATCGAGGGAGAGCCGATAAATCCCGCAACGAACATATTAACGGGATGGTTATAAATTTCTTCCGGGGTAGCGGCTTGTTGAATAATTCCTTTATCCATGACAACGATTCGATCGCCCATAGTCATTGCTTCCGTTTGATCATGCGTTACGTAAATAATGGTTGTTTCCAAACGCTTGTGCAGCTTGCTGATCTCAGCGCGCATCTGCACGCGAAGCTTCGCGTCCAGGTTGGAAAGCGGTTCGTCCATCAAGAATACTTGAGGCTCGCGGACAATCGCGCGTCCCAGGGCAACACGCTGACGCTGACCGCCGGAGAGAGCCTTCGGCTTACGGTCCAGCAGATGCTCGATATCAAGAATTTTAGCGGCTTCACGAACGCGGGCGTCGATATCGGCCTTCTTGAATTTACGGAGCTTCAGACCGAATGCCATGTTCTGGTACACGTTCATATGCGGATATAAGGCGTAAGATTGGAATACCATCGCAATGTCGCGGTCTTTAGGGGCCACGTCATTCACAAGGCGGTCCCCGATATACAGCTCGCCTTCCGAGATTTCTTCCAGTCCGGCGATCATACGAAGTGTTGTGGATTTACCGCAACCGGATGCGCCTACAAGCACGAGAAATTCCTTATCCTTAATCTCGAGATGAAAGTCTTTCACCGTCGCCTCTTCATTTCCGGAATATCTTTTCACTATGTGGTTTAGACGTACGCCTGCCATTGTTTCATTCCCCCCGTGTTAAGATCTCGTATCATCTTTATTCATCTTAACCTGCCCGCTCCATGGTGACTATGCACAATCCTTACAAAAAAATTACATCCTTTTCGTTACTTTGTACAATAGCAGCGCAAGTCTCACCAGGACGGCGTGATTGAAGGTCCGGACATCGAGTCCCGTTTCGTTCTTGAACTTGTCCAACCTGTACAGCAGCGTATTGCGATGAATGTACAGCTTTTTCGCTGTCTCGCTGACGTTGCAGTCCAATTCAAAGAAATGCTCAAGCGTCGTTTTCGTCTCCGCATCGAGTTTATGATCCGTGCCTTTAAGCACCTGATCGAGAAACTCCAGCTTCACCTCATCCGGAACCAGATGAAGCAGCTTCTCGAGCTCCAGCTCCCAAGGCAAATGTATGAAGCTTCCAATTTGAAACCTCCGGCCCAACATCATCGTCTCACGCAGTTTAAGGATCGTGGAAAGCAGTGACTTCGCAGGCTTGATCGGATAATGGATAGCCAGATGATATTCGCCTACCCATTCGTTCGCCAGCATCTCGTACAGTCCCGAGCCGATGTCATCGAGCGTCTGCTCGACGCTTTCTTCCTCATCGTTGTCACGATCTTCTTCGCCGCTTGTGAGCAGCACTTCCGAACCGAGGACAAGCCACTCCTTCTCCAGCAATGGAATCAGGAAGATTTCCGCTTCGAAAAACGATTCCAACAATTTCTTCAGTTCTGCATAGGATACCCGTTGATTCTGTGAATAATCGCCATACAGCAGAAAAGGAATCTTGGTTGAATATAAGGCAAACTGGGAAGACAAATAATCCGGCAGCTCCACTTGGGTTCCGCCCCGCTCCAACTGCTGCAGCAGCCAATTCCGGAGCTGGCCGGCTTTCCTTTCGTCCTCCGATAAATAGGAGACCCATTGATTGCGTTCTTGCAGCTGCCTGGACTCGACCATAAGCTCTACCAATTGGCGCTCGGAGGCGGTCAACAAAACTTCTGCCACCGTTAATGTAATTACCTCCCCGCCTTCTTGATTCAGTTGAAAAACAATATCATGATTCATGACTGCGCTTTTCATTGAATCCGCTTGCTCTCCCTGCTTCGAAGCCAGCCTTTCCCAATCTTCAACAGGCATCGCGCCAATATGCATAGGCGCGTTCAACACTGCTTCCAACTGCTCCCTCATCCGTTCCCAATCCATTTGAATTCTCCCTATCCCAGGTTGATTTCGCTCGTATTTCGTCACTTTATTGTAACATATGATCATGAGCCCTGGGCAGCAAATGATTGCGCATGGAAGTCCATGTGCGGAGCAAACGGAGAAATTTTCAGATGAGAACTGAGCGTTAAACCTGCATTTTTGGGGTAATTAGGCGGGAAAGTGGAAATAATTTGTAAGGTGAAAAGGAGGATGCCGCTATTTATCATCTTCGATATGGAAAAGAAACCGTGCAGCTCGTGTTCCCTTCGGATCGGTCGATAGATCGAATTACTTATCGCATGGAAGCGCCGCAAGGGGAAGACTGCCTGGCCCATGCTTTTGAGCATCCTATTCAATCCCCTCCTTTGAGGGAAATTGCCAAGGATAAACGGTCGGCTGTCATTCTCATCAGCGATATAAGCCGCTTGTGTCCCAGTTATTTGTTTTTGGAACGGATGCTCAATGAATTGAACGCAGCCGGACTGCCCGATTCCCAAATTCGGATTGTAGTCGCTTTGGGGATGCACCGCAAACAAACGGAGCAAGAGCTGCGGCGGTTGGCCGGAGAAGCCGTTTATCGCAGAGTGCAGGTTTTGAATCATTCCCCCTTATCGGAGGATTGCGTACCGCTTGGAATGACGAGTATGGGAACGCCTATTGAAATTAATCGGCATGTGGCAGAAGCGGAGCTTCGGGTCGTCACGGGCAATATTGAACCGCATGCGCTCGCCGGCATGTCGGGCGGGATTAAAGCGCTCGTACCCGGTGTGGCGTCTCATCGCTGCATCGAGCACAATCACGGCTTGTCGAGGCGGTTTAAGGCTGAGATCGGTAATCCCGATAACCCGGTGAGACAAGATTTAGAGGAAGCGCTGCAGTTTTTACCCGTACATTTTCTCTTTAATGTAATTGTGAATCATGAACAGAAGGTTCTGGAAGCGGTATCGGGAGATATCATAGCCGCGCATCGAGCCGCGCTCCAAGCAGCCCGCGAACGATTTATCATTGAGGTTGCCGAGCCCTATGATACAGTTATTGTTTCGGCAGGCGGGTATCCCAAAGATACTCAGCTTTATCAAGCCGTCAAATCCTTAAAGAACGCTGCAACGATCACTAAGCCTGGTGGAAAAATTGTACTCGCGGCGAAGTGCGAAGAAATATTCGGAAACGGCATTTTTCAGTATTGGGTGGAAACCATTCAGGACCGCAAACTCATAGTGGATAAGCTGAAGGAGCAATTTGTACTGGGCGCTCACAAAATCGAACATATCGACCAAGTGCTGCAAAACCATGAGGTCTTTTTGTATTCGGACATGCCCCATTCACTAGTCGAGCTGGTCGGCTTTCAACCTGTTTCTGATCTGCAGGCTTGCATAGATAAACTTCTTGCAAATCCTTATGGAACAATCGCGCTGATGCCGTTCGGAGGCTTAACGTTTCCCGCGCTGAAAGGCACTCCAGGTATATGAATGGGGGTAGAATTTGTTGAAAAAAATAACACATTATCCGACTTACGACGTGATGAACGAGCGGGACCAGTGGGACGGCCATACGCAAAGCATCGTAGCCTCCCGGCTCGTCCGGGATCGGCAATACAGCTTTCTTACAACTGTCGAAGCCGAGATTCTGCGGGCATGGTGCTCACTGTTGATGAACGACGATCGCGGGGAAGTGATCCAATATGTGTTAAGCCATATCGATAAAACCCTCTCGCAGAGCATTGGGGAGGGACAGAGAAAATCAGGTGTTCCAAAAGCTCAAGTATTGGTCAGAGAGGGGCTTAAGGCCATACAGGAAGCAGCCCGTATGTCTGACAGCCAAGCTTTCTTCCATCTAGAGGAAGCGAAGCAAAAACAATTGATGGGGGCTATTAGCGAAGGGAGTTGGCCTCATACCGAATTGTGGGAGGGAATCCCGCAAAAAGAGCTGTTTCAAAAACTGATGACTATGACGGTAGAGGCCTATTATTCCCACCCGACCATATGGTCCGAAATCGGTTACGGCGGGCCTGCTTACCCCCGTGGATATGTGCGCGGGCAGATCGGTCAACTTGACCCTTGGGAGGCGAAGCGGGAGCTATGAAACGGCGGTATGAACATGAGGAAGTAGATGCGGTGATTGTGGGAGCCGGTGCGGCCGGAGGCGTACTTGCCAAAGAACTCAGCGAAGCGGGCTTCAGCGTAGTAGTGCTGGATGCGGGACCCATGAGAGATCCGCAGAAAGATTTTGCCAGTGATGAGTTGACCATGAGAGACTTAGGCTGGCAGGATACCCGAATCGTCGATGGCGGCAATCCGTTAACGATGGGACACAACAACTCAGGTCGGGGTATTGGCGGCGGCACTACTCATTTTACAGGCGTCTTCCTGCGCTTTCATGAATCGGATTTCAAGACGAAATCCATTGACGGAGTGGGCGAAGACTGGCCGATTCATTACAAGGATTTGGAACCTTATTATTCCAAGACTGAACGGGAGATAGCGGTTTCCGGCCCTCGCCATTTCCCCTGGGGCAATTTCCACGGTCCTTATCCTTATCCGGAGAGAGAGCCATTAAGCCCTAACTCCTACATGTTTCAAAAAGGCTGCGATGCGCTCGGCATCCGTTCCTCCGTTGCTCCCTTGGCGATTCTCTCCGCTCCATTTGAAGGGCGTCCGCCTTGTATCAACCGCGGCTTTTGCAACCAGGGCTGTATGCCCAACTCTAAATTCAGCACCTTAATTCATCATATCCCCAAAGCGGTTCAAGCAGGCGCCGAGGTGCTTGCCGACTGTTTGGTCACTCAAATCGAGGCAGGCAGTGATGGCAAGGTTAAGGGAGTTATTTTCATTCACAATGGACACACCTATCGGCAGCGGGCAAAGCTCATTATTTTGTCAGCATTCGTCGTAGAAAATCCCCGATTGCTGCTGCACTCCGCAGACTGTAGGCACCCTGAGGGACTTGCCAACAGCAGCGGTTGGGTAGGCAAAGCCATCATGCCCCACAGCAGTAACGACGTTTATGCAAAGTTTGACAATGAAATCCGAATTTATAAAGGGACTCCTGTCTTAACCACAACACAAGAATTTTATGAGTCGGACCCAAAAAGAGGTTTCGCTCGCGGCTATACGATCCATGCCCATGGAGCAAGACCGGTTAGTATGGCGACCGGAATCAGTAAAGCAAAGAACGGGCCTGTGTGGGGCGAAAAGCTGCGCGATGCGATGCGGGATTATAATTTTTACGGTCGTTTGACCATGGTAGGGGAAGTGCTGCCGAATCCGCAGAACCGGGTAACATTAACCGACGAGAAAGACGAGCACGGCGTTCCCCTGGCAAAAGTAACTTTTAGCTATGGGGACAATGACCAAAAATTGATTCAACATGCTGAAGATAGCATGGGCTCCATATTGAGAGCCGCGGGCGGACATGTTGATTATATCGTACCGGATACCGCACATTTGATGGGAGGCTGCCGCATGGGGAACGATCCGTCCACGTCGGTAGTTAATTCATTCGGACAAACCCACGATATTTCCAACCTTTTCATCTGCGATGCAAGCATTTTCGTTACCTCAGGCGGAGCCAACCCGACCAACACGGTTATGGCTCTAGCCGCTCGCACCGCCGACTATATTATTGAACAAGCGAGCAGGGCTGAGCTATGAAAGACAGATGTGCTATGGGCGGCACTTCCTTAGTTGTGCCTTTAGCGCCGGTTGGTTAAAATGGGGAAAAGCATATACATATGGGAGGAATTTGGCACATGGCGATTGCAGAGGTAACTATTATACCGATTGGTACAAAGACAACCAGTTTAAGTAAGTATGTTGCTGATTTATACAGGGTGTTGGAGCAGCAGGAGGGCATTCATTTTCAAATGACACCCATGAGCACTATCATTGAAGGCCCGCTGGATCGATTGTTGGAGTTAATCCGCATTCTGCATGAAACCCCGTTTGGCCACGGCGCTCAGCGTGTCTCCACGTCTGTTAAGATCGATGACCGCCGAGACAGGCCGGCATCCATGGAGCAAAAGATGCTTTCAGTGCAAAATAAGGTAAGAGAAAGCTGAATATCCAAGTAATTTTCAACTTATCGCATCCCTGATTACGTTAGTGAAACTTTTCCTGGTTTCGTGCATTTAGCGGAAAAAAATTCCGCTATTTTTCATATAAAAAAAAAGACCTTATCTGGTCTTGTCAAAGCTTTTGTAAATTTAAAAAGTGAGCCATGAAGGACTCGAACCTTCGACACCCTGATTAAAAGTCAGGTGCTCTACCAACTGAGCTAATGGCTCGTAATAATGGATAAATGATGGAGGCTGATGGATTCGAACCACCGAACTCGTCAGAGAACAGATTTACAGTCTGCTGCGTTTGGCCACTTCGCTAAGCCTCCAGATAATCAGACCCCCCAAGAGTACAAGGCGACTCTCGATGCATCTGTATGGCTCGGGACGGAATCGAACCGCCGACACGAGGATTTTCAGTCCTCTGCTCTACCGACTGAGCTACCGAGCCGTATGTATAGCATGCCCCATTAAAGCAAAAAAAGAAAGGATGGCGGAGCTGACGGGATTCGAACCCGCGGTCTCCTGCGTGACAGGCAGGCATGTTAGGCCTCTACACCACAGCTCCGTATAGGTGAAACGTGAACTTTCATGGTGCCGTCGAGAGGACTTGAACCCCCAACCTACTGATTACAAGTCAGTTGCTCTACCAATTGAGCTACAACGGCATAAGATTTAGACGATGGACGCTGACGGGATCGAACCGCCGACCCTCTGCTTGTAAGGCAGATGCTCTCCCAGCTGAGCTAAGCGTCCGTCCTCAGATGAAAGTTGGTAGCGGCAGAGGGGCTCGAACCCCCGACCTTACGGGTATGAACCGTACGCTCTAGCCAGCTGAGCTATGCCGCCACAAAAAACATGCAAAATTACTCCAGCAATTTACTGGCGGAGAGAGAGGGATTCGAACCCTCGCACCACTTACGCAGTCTAACCCCTTAGCAGAGGGTCCCCTTATAGCCACTTGGGTATCTCTCCAATAAGCTCTCCACAGAGAACAATGCAATTATTCCCTGAAAACTAGTAGCGAAACGATAACGTCAGCGTGATTAGAAGTGATTAGGGTTCCTCGCAAAGTAGTCCGCGTCAGCTTCGAAGCTTCACGTCACTTTGTGGGGAACCATTGGGTTAAGCCCTCGACCGATTAGTATTCGTCAGCTCCATGCATTGCTGCACTTC
>LNAP01001462.1_pt1 | contig 40711 bp, 35 predicted proteins | sample 602601 | NCBI WGS metagenome assembly LNAP01 (sample SAMN02440304, study PRJNA202911) | soil metagenome | biome: Subtropical and temperate rainforests or woodlands; isolation source: soil samples (1 kg each in a 20% v/v slurry with milli Q water) were... ...
GCCCTTGGGCTTGCTGGTGGTTCCGGAGGTGTACAGCAGCAGTGAAAAGTCTTCGGCGTCGGCCTGCAAAATGATGTCGGAGGGGGTCTGCGAACACAGTTCCTCGAAACTCAGGTCGGTGTTGGCGGCACGCAGACCGGTGGCGATCCGTGGCAACCTTGTGGCGGCGCTGCAACCGGCCACGGCGGTCACGGTCGCGTCGTCGTAAGCCACTGCCCTAATTTGCGCATCTTCGATGCAGTAGCCCAGTTCATCGGCAGTCGAACGCCAGTTCAACGGCGTCATGACGATGCCCGCAAACTGACAGGCCCAATGCAGGGTCGCCATCTGCCAGCGGTTTTGCATCACTACCAGCAGTCGATCACCGCGTTGCAGCCCAAGGCATTGCAAGCCCCAGGCGGCACTCTGGATATCGACGAACCATTCTTCATAGGTTTTCTTCAACGCACCGTCACTGACCGCCACGGCGTGCGGCCGGCGTTCAACGGCAGCGAGGAAACTGCGTCCGAGATCGAACATTTTTGTTATACCCCTTTGTTCGTTTGGCGCTGGGCAGCGACTTCGAGCACGGCCTGGACGATGCCGGTGTAGCCGGTGCAGCGACATAGATGCCCCGAAAGCATGTCGCGTACCTGGGTCTCGTCCGGGTCGGGTACCCGTTCGAGGAAGTCCACGCAGGACATGAGAATGCCCGCAGTGCAAAAGCCGCACTGCAAGGCGTGATGTCGGCGAAAGGCTTGTTGCAGGTCGCTCAGTGTGTCGTCGTCAGCCAGGGACTCGACGGTCTCGATACGCCGCTCGTGCCCCTGTACCGCGAGCATCAGGCAGGAACGCATGGCGACGCCGTCCACCAGCACCGTGCAGGCACCGCAGACACCATGTTCGCATCCGACATGGACACCGGTGGCACCGAGGTCGTGGCGCAGGAAGTCGCAGAGTTGGGTCCGCGGCTCAGCCAGGGCTTCGCGGGAGCGGCCATTGAGTTCCAGGCGAATCGGAAAGGTTTGGTCGGCAGTTACACGCATGTTCAGACTCCTTCGATCAGCTGATGACCCAGCTCGCGAATCAGTTGGCGGCGATAGGCAGCGCTGGCCTGCACGTCGTCTTGTGCATCGAGCGACCAGGCGGTTTGATTGAGCGCATCCGGCAGCCCCGCGCCACGAGGCAGGCTGCGACGTTGCGGACGGTCGGCGACCCCGCCGATGCCGAGTTCGACCTGGTCCGCGCCGATGGCCGCAGCCAGGGAGACAATTGCAAAGTCGCCGTGGCGCATGGCGATCTCGCGGAAGCGATAGGTAATGCCTTCGCGCTTGAGCGGAAAACGCACCTCGACAACCAGTTCATCCGCACGCTTGTCGGTGGTGAGAATGCCTTGGAAGAAGTCGGCAGCCTTGACGATGCGCTTGCCTTTTTTCGACTCGAGAACGATCTCGCCGCCCAGCGTCACCAGGCACAGCGGCAACTCGGCGCTGGGGTCGGCGTGAGCCACCGAACCGCAGACCGTGCCGCGATTACGGGTCTGGAAGTGACCGATCCAGGGCATCGCCAGTGCCAATAAAGGCACCTCGTCCATCAGGGTCGAACGCGCCAGCAGTTGCGCCTGTCGTACCCCGGCGCCTACCGCCAGGCAATCCTTGCGCAGTTCGATATAGGCCAGCTCAGCCACATGATTGATGTCGATCAGCAACTTGGGTTGAGCCAGGCGCATGTTCAACACCGCCATCAGCGATTGGCCACCGGCGATGATGCGAGCCTCCTGACCGTACTCGGCGAGCAACTCAAGCACCTGACGACGGGTGTCAGCCCGAACGTAATCGAAAGCCGCCGGTTTCATTGCGCACCTCCCTTGCCAAACAGCGCGCCAAGCGAGGCCCGCAATCGCGCCCACCAGCCGGTGGAGATGGCTTGGCCGCTAACCCGTTGTGACAGGCGAGTAAATATTTGTCCGATGATCACTTTCGAGGCCCCTTGCAGCATTCGGCCGCCGACCGCGGCGACTTTGCCGCTGACCGCCACCTGGTATTGGTATTCCAGACGTGTGTGGCCGTTTTCCAGTTCGACGAAACGCACCTTGGCCTGCCCCTGGGCCGACCCCATAGAGCTGCTGCCGGAACCGGACAGGCGCAATGAATGCGGCGGGTCGAGATCACTCAGGGCAACCTTGGCCTCGAAGCGCGCGCGGATCATGCCCACTCCGACGGTGACGTCTGCGCGGTAACGGTTTTCACCTTCAAGCACGAGGTCGTGGCAACCGGGAATGATCGCCGCCAGCGTCTGCGGGTCGAGCAAGGTGTCGAAGACCTGTTGTGGCGAAGCAGGAATCACCACCGAGTCGTTGGCCCGCAGTGCCGGCCCACCGGCAGGTGCCGCATCCAGATCTTCGTCGGGCTCCATACCGGCGGGCCGTGGCGGCTCGTCGATGCCGATGAGCGTGCGTACTTTTGATGGCGTCAGTGGCAAACGGATGTCCGAGCGACCGAGGGCGTCAGCCACCGCGTTGGCGATGCACACCGGCGTGCTCATGTTGTTGCCCTCGCCCACACCCTTGGCGCCCAGAGGGGTGAATGGCGATGGCGTTTCCATGTGCAGGATCATCGGTTCGATCACTTCCGGTGCGGTCGGCACCAGATAATCGGCGAAGGTCCCGCTTAGGAAGCTGCCGTCCTCGCCGTAGGCGAACTCTTCCATCAGCGCCGCGCCGAGGCCTTGGGTGAAGCCACCACGAATCTGGCCATCGACCAGCGCCGGGTTGAGCAGGCGGCCGGCGTCATGGCAGGTGACGTAGCGATCGATGTGGATCTCGCCGGTCATGCGGTCGATTTCCAGACCACAGATGTCGAAGACAAAGCCGTAGCACAGCGAGCTGTTGACCTGATCCTGGTCGTCCGGAGCCACCAATTGCGGCGGGCTCCAGAACGCGGTTTCGCGCAGACCGCCACTTTCACCTTCCGGCAGCAGGCCTGGCGACCAGTGGGTCGCACCAGCAATCCGATGGAATGGCGCCACCGCCCCGCCATTGACCACAAAAATCTTGCCGCCCGCGAAACGAATATCTTCGGGGCTGGCCTGCAGTTGCTCGGCGGCAATCGCGGCGAGTCGATCGCGGATCTTTAGCGCCGCCTTGTAGACGGCACCGGCCACAGCACCGGCGAAGCGGCTGGAATAGTTGCCCGAGGCAATCGACCAAGCGTCCTTCTGGGTATCCAGTTCGACGTTGACCACGATGGACTCCAGCGCAACTCCAAGCACTTCGGCGACGACCTGAGCCACAGTGGTTTGATGGCCCTGCCCTTGCGGTGCCGAGGACACATGCACACTGACGTCACCCAACGGGCCGACGTTGATGGTTGCGGTTGCGACAGCACCGTTTTTCGGACCGGCCTTGCGCCGCTCTTCGGGTGTCATCGCGGTGGTGATGTAGCCCATGTTGGAAATCGAAGGCTCGATGACGGCGGCATAACCGATGCCGTAGATCCGGCCTTCGGCACGCGCCTGATCACGACGTTGGAGCAACTCGTCGAGTCCACCGTCAGCCGCCGCCAGGGCAATGCCTGCCTGGTAATTGCCGGAATCGAGCAACGCACCGGCGGCCGCGCGATAAGGAAAGGCATCGGCCGGCACCAGGTTACGGCGGATCACGTCCAACGGATCAAGCTTCAACTGCACGGCGATGTGTTGCAACAGCCGCTCAAGGGCGAAATACACCTGCGGGCCACCAAAACCACGGTTCAGGCCGGAAGGGGTTTTGTTGGTCAGCACCACTCGGTTGCGCACTTGCAAATTGCGGATCGCGTAGGCCCCCGTCAGGTTGCCGTGCATGCGGTAGAACGTCGCCGGTTCAGGCGCTCTCAGGTAGGCACCACAATCGTCGATCTGGTCATAACGCAAAGCGGTGATGCGGCCATCCGCTTCTACCGCCGCTTCAATTTCGGTCACCCGATTGGTCGCCGAAGAAGCCCCCTGAAGATGTTCCAGACGGTCCTCGACCCACTTCACTGGGGCACCGACCTTGCGTGACGCCAGGCCCATCATCACCACGTAAGGGAAAACCCCTTGCTTGATGCCAAAGCTGCCGCCGGAATCTTTCGGTGTGCGCAAACGCAAGCGGTTGCCGGGCACATTCAGTGCCCGGGCCATGACCGTGTGCAACGCTGAAAATTGGCCAGCACGTCATAAATGCCGGTGGCGCGCTCGTACTGAGCCAGCACCACATAGCATTCGATGGGTGTGCAGGAACTGCGCGGAAACTTCACTTTGAGCGAGACCTTGTGCGGCGCCTGCTCGAACGCCTGCTCCGGCTCGCCATAACGAAAGTGCCGTTCGTTGACCACGTTGCTGCCGACTGCTTCGTGCAGGATCGGCGCCTGTTCGGCGGTGGCCAGTTCGGGATCGATGATCGGGGGCAGCGGCTCGTAATCAACGCGCACACCTTCGATGGCGTCCTCGGCCAGATAGCGGCTCTCAGCGATCACCACGGCCACCGGCTCTCCGACATAGCGCACCTTGTCCACAGCGACGCACCAGTGCTCCATCGGCTGCCGCACACCCACCGGAAACGGCAGCGCCCAGCGTTTGACGTCTTCGCCAACCAGCACGCCGTGCACGCCTTTCATCAGCAGCGCTTTGGAAAAATCCACCGAGGTGATCCGCGCATGAGCGTGGGGTGAACGGATGATCGCCGCGTGTAGCGTACCCGGAGGGATCGCAGCGTCATCGGCATAGCAGCCGAGGCCGCGCAACAATGCGGCGTCCTCGACACGGGTCTGACGGGCGCCGATGTGGCCGGTCTGGCTTTCGGTAGCAGGTTGGAAACTAGTCATTTTTTTCGCGGCTCTTGTTGTTTTGCAGCGCGATAGCGTTAGAGCCGAGTGTGTGAGAAAGGCGCAGGGAGCGCCTTGCCTGGGGAGAGGGAGTTCTGCGCTGGGGTCTGAAAATTTGCCTTAGCGTCTGATTTTCAGGTCTGGGACCAGACAGAATTGCCGGTCAGGGATGGGACGCGGGAAGCCTCAGGAAAGCTTCGACTTCTGCATAGGGCATCGGTTTGGCAAAGAAATACCCCTGAAAAATATCGCAGCAACTGCCCTTCAGGAAATCCACCTGAAACGCTGTTTCCACGCCTTCGGCGACCACCGTAAGGCTGAGGTGATGGGCCATGGAAATAATGCCTTGGGTGATCGCTGCATCGTGATGGTCGGTGGCGATTTCCTGGATGAACGAGCGGTCGATCTTGATCTTGTCGATGGGCAAACGCTTGAGAAAACCGGTGCCGAAATCATCGAGCGCAATGCGCACACCCAACGCCTTGAGCCGGCACAACGTGTCGATCGCCTGTTCAGCGTTATGCAACAGAAGCGACTCGGTGATCTCCAGATCCAGCTGCTCACCACGCAGACCGTGTTTCTCCAGGGTGGCCTGGACACACTGGACGAAATGGCCACGCTGAAAATGCATTGGCGAAATATTCACCGCCATCGAGATGCCGGTTACGCCCTGCTCGCCTAGCTGGCGCAAGTGCGCGCAGGCCGTATCGAGAACCCAAAGGCTCAGCGGGATGATCTGACCACTGTCCTCTGCCACTGGCACAAACACCGCTGGTGAGATGAATCCTTTTTCCGGATGCTCCCAGCGCAGCAACGCTTCGATCCCGACCACCCGACCCGTGCGCGCGTCTATCTGCGGTTGATAATGCAGCTTGAACGACTGAGTTTCGATAGCCTTTTGCAGGTCATTGCGCAGGCTCGCGTGCTCGCAAACGCGCTGATTAAGATCGCTGGTGTACCACTGAAAATTGTTGCGCCCTTGCTGCTTGGCTTTGTACATGGCCATGTCAGCCTGCTGGATCAGTTGCATCGGCTGCTCGATGTGACCATCGCTCAGGGTGATGCCGATACTTGCACTCACGTGCAGGTCAATGCCCTGGATGCAGTAGGCTCTGGCAATGCTGGCCATCAAGCGCTCGACCACCGGTACAACGTCCTCATCACGAAGCAGGTCCGGCAGCAGCACGATAAATTCGTCACCGCCCATGCGCACGATGGTATCGCCGGGACGAACCTGCCGGATCATACGCTGCGCCACCTCAATCAGCACCTGATCGCCGAAGTAGTGCCCGATCGAATCGTTGATGGATTTGAATCCATCCAGATCAATGCACATCACCGCCAGACGACGCTTACGCCGACGACTGATGTGACAATCCAGAACAAGCCGGTCTTCAAGCGAAACACGGTTAAGCAAACCGGTCAGCCGGTCATGGCTGGCATTGAAGCTCAATTGGCGCTCGAAATGCTTCTGCTCGCTGATGTCTCGGGCTATGCCAAATACCCCGACGATCTCTCCGTTGACCATGATCGGCAGGTTGGAAATGTCCATGGTCAGCAATTTATCACTCTCGTCGAGAAGCCGTGCCTCGAAGCGTTGAGGCTCTCCAGCGCGGGCTGCGGAAAAATGCTGACTGACCCGTTCCAGGTCTTCTTCGAGCAACAGGCGGGAAAAGTGATGACCGAGGAAATCGGTTGCGGTGTGCGGTTTCAGCTTCAGGCCTGCCGGATTCACACTCTGGATGTTGCCGGCCAGATCGAGGGCGAACACCGGGTTGGGGTTGTAGGTGAACAATGATCGAAAACGTTGTTCGCTTTCCTCCAGACGTTGGCCGTCACGTTCGCGGCGGATCGCAATGACTGCCAGTTGGGCTGCAAAGGCCAATCGTTGAATCTGCGCCTCGTCCGGCGCATGGGCGCGGTTCTGGTACAGGGCAAATGTACCCAACACGTTTCCTTGATGGGAGAGCAACGGCACCGACCAGCAGGAACGCAGGTTATGCCCCAGCGCCAGGCTGCGGAAACGCTCCCAGTTTGGGTCCTGGGCGATGTCTTCGGTGACCACAAGCTCGCGCCGGAATGCTGCGGTGCCGCAGGTTCCTTCCTGTGGACCAATGGCCATTCCATGAATCGCCTCGCTGTACTCGGCCGGCAGCCCGGGCGCCGCCCCGCTTAGCAAGTGTTTGCCCTCGGCATCAGTGAGCAGGATAGAGCAGAAGGTTTCGGGGGTCTGTGCGTCGTGCATCTGACAGATGGCGCAGAGTATGTCGCCCAGATGATGGTCGGTCGCGATCATGCCGAGAATGTCACGTTGCGACTCGGGGAAGGTCTTGCTGTGAAAGCTCGGACGAGTATTCATGGTGGTTCCTGAAGACTCTCGAGGTCGTCCGGTCTTCAGAGAGCCTGAAACAGTGGGCGGCCGATCACTGTCCACTAGTGCGTCGGACGCGCACTCTATAGAGCACCGACCCGCAAAAAAAAGGCTCAGATCCAACATAAAAAACGGTATCAGATTGCCGCCGTTTGGCTGGAATGGTCGGGGTGCTCCGTTCTGCTGGGCCGGACAGTTCGGAAGCTGCAGCCCGGTTTCCATGAACTTGGACCCATGAACATTTCCATGCCATTAGCCTTCGGACGTGCCGCAGAACATAGTAACGGCCTGCCTATGAACATATGACATGGCCCACTTGTTAAATAATGTGTCAGGATGGAACTTCTACCAAAGCTCCTTTCCTTCAATCCTGCCAATGATGCTATTTCAACGGCTATCTGAACCGCATCACGCCCTGTGCAGCGAGCTGCGCTGGACTCTATAGATCTCAGAAACCACCTGCATCGTTGCGTCTTCGATTGTTCCTTCATTACGGCAAAGAACCCAGCCGTGATCTGCAATCGCTCGCTCGAACGCCTTGGTACAAGCGACATGTTCTTCCAGTTTATGGATCACCGTACTGCTCAGCCCACGCCGTCGTGCCGCTGCCCTCGCCCATGAAATTTCAGGGGCGGTGACAACCCCGACATGCAGGTCAGGCACTCGGACGTTTCGATCAATGTTCAACTGTAGAATCTCTGCAAACGGGACTATCCGGCGAAACGCGGCATCAGACGGGTACCAGCGATCGATCAAGATGATGCTGCCGGGTGGCTGTTTAGCCAGCACGTGCTGGGAAATCCAGGTACGGCTATCAGCAAAACGCGCACAAACCTCCAACTCCAAATCCCGGGTGGGATCTCTGACGAGTTTGTTAACGAGGGCCATTGTTTCCCCCCTGTAAGGATCACTTTTTTTCTCGCAAAGCCGGATCACCTTTTTGTTATCGGCCCTCAGGGCTTTCGTAACGGCCTCCAGCAGTGTGGTTTTGCCGGCGCCCTTGGGTCCATCTAGAGAAACAAACAGCGGACGATTCATTCTTCACATGACGATTGATATACGGTTTTTTTTGCCCCTGTTCGTTCGCTGGCGTCGCTTGGCGCAACTATGCGAATCGAATGGAGGGTCCTGATGAACAGACACTGACGAACACTCTAACCTGCTTTCTGGCTAACGGGTCTCAAATCCAGGGTTACAGCCGCTTGTGAACATCGGTCATCCCTATTTGAACCGGGCCGCAGGTCATGGGCTGATCCTGGGCCTTACTCATTTCATTCCCTTTTGCAGAACTTGAATGCCTTAGCGCCAATCCAGATAACGAAACAGTTCCTCCTCCTGATCAAAGTGCAGTCGCACGAGGGTATCCAGACGAATCAGCTGATGCTGAATCTCATCAGCAGGTGCCGTTGCGGGGTCGGAACTGAAGTCGCTACTCATGCGCGTCAGTAAATGGATAAGGCGAAAAATCTCCCGGTGAGCGTGGCTCATAGCCGACATCGGGTCCTCGCCGGGCATGCTTCGCGTCAGCAGCGGATACAGTGTGTTTTCATCTTCGTGTTCATGCCGCGCCAGTGATGTTTGCAGCTGGTTGACCAGTTCCACCAAGTCGGTCTGTGCTTGCGCAAGTGGGCGCTGGGCAAAGTCATTGGCCAGTTGATGCAGATCGCTCAGTACGGTGGACAGTTGCTGGTGTTCGTCTTGCAGGCGATCGATATGTTCTGCGGCAAGCTTTCGTTTCCTCAGCCCCCACAACGGCCCCAGTGCCCGCAAGGCATTAAGGATAATCACCACGTCGATACCCTCCTGCACCACGGCGCCAATCAGCGGCGGCAAGTAACCGAGGGCTGCCACGGCCATGGCCAGCAACGACATTCCCATGCCGATCAGCACACCCTGGCGGGCGATGTAGCGGGTGCGTCGGGCAATGTCCAGCGCTTCGACCAGACGATCCAGACGATCCACCAACAGCACAACACCCGCGGCTTGTGCAGAGGCAGTGGCACCGCTGGCTCCCATGGCCACGCCGACATTGGCCGCCGCCAGCGCGGGGGCGTCGTTGATGCCATCACCGACCATCAATGTGCTAGTGCGCAGGCAACCTTGCTGTACAGCACGCACTTTATCCTCAGGGGTCAACCCGGCACGCAGTTCGTCAATCCCAGCAGATAGGGCAATCATTTCGGCGGTTTCCAGGCGATCTCCGGTGAGCATGACGATCTTTTCGATGCCCCTATTGCGCAGTCGACGCAGAGTTTGTGGAGTCTCGCGCCGAACCTTGTCCGAGAAAACCAGCAGGCCCGCGAGTTTCCCATCCACGTCGATGAAGCTTCCACTGCACGCCAGGTAGTCCATGTGCCGCAGCATGGCGGCGACCCAGTCAGTTTCAGGGGCGTCTTTGTGAGCAAAAGGCAACGTGCCGAAACGCACCTGCACGCCGTCGACGAGCCCACAAAGCCCAGAACCTGGGCTTTCTTCTACTCCCTGGGGGGCGCTGAGAGGCAATTGGCGCTGAAGCGCAGCTTCAACAATTGCCTGGGAGATAGGATGCGTCGAGGCCTGCGCCAGCGAAGCGGCCAGGCCAAGCAGGCGCTGCGGATCGGCCAGTCCATTGACCTCTATCGACTGCAGACGGGCATGGCCGCTGGTCAGCGTGCCGGTCTTGTCGAGGAACACCTGCTTGACCCCAGCCAACGCTTCCAGGGTCGCGCCGTCCTTGATCAGGATCCCGCGCCGCGCAGCCCTGGAAATCCCCGACATGATGGCAATCGGTACTGCCAGAATCAAAGGACAAGGTGTCGCCACCACCAGCACCGCCAGCGCTCGCAAAGGATCACCACTCAATTGCCAGGCCAATCCGGCAATCAGCAACGTCAGTGGGATGAAGAACAGTGCATAACGGTCGGCCAGACGCACGAAAGGTGCGCGCGAACGGCGTGCCTCCTCGGCCAGCCGCACTATGCCGGCATAGGTACTCTGCGCGGCCGTTCGCGTGGCAATTAGCAGGATGGGCGCACCGACATTCGAAACGCCGCTGTGCACTTGCTCACCTTCTCGACGGGTGACGGGCAACGACTCACCACTGAGCGCTGATTCGTCCAGAATCGCCGCAGGACTCAGCAGGCGCCCATCGACCGGTATCACCTCCCCCAACCGCACCAGCAATGTTTGATTTAACTGGACCTGCTCAACCGGAATCTTGCGTAAACCGCCCTCCTCCTGTAACCAGGCAAAACGTGGCGCACGGTCGATGAGCGCACGTAGCTCACGTTCGGCATGCTGCTTGGTGAAAAACTCCAGGGTCCGGCCGGACGCCAGCATCAAGGCAATGACCGCCGCCACGAGCGTCTGCTCAAAGACCAGGGCGGCGGTGATCGACATCAGCGCAATCAGGTCCACGCCAGCCTCGCGTCGAGCCAGACGCCTGGCAATCTCGATGAGCAATACCGCGGACATCACCAGACTGCCTGCTGCCCAGTACATCGATGCCCAATCAGGTTTCTGCGCAACATACGCGATGCCGCCGGCCAGCAGCGTCAATGCGGTGAGCAGCAATAGAACGGGGTCCAGCCACTTGCTGAGCATCGAAGTGAGCTCCTCAAAAAGCGATTTGCATGCATCGCTGTAAAAACAACTGCCGCTCATCGAGGTAGAGCTTAGGACTCGAATGTCTTTCGTGTCCGCCGGGCGTAGCAATTGACGCGTTGGAGACAATAGAGGGGCATGGCTGTGCCCGGATAAATCGGCTGATTTCCCACTTTCTGATCTATATCAAACAGACGTTGGACGTTCACGCAGAAATTAGAGTCAGCATTCGCACCATCGCATGCGATGAGTGCAGACACTCTCGTTTCGTGGAGACTCCCATGGCTACCCACCTGCAAGGCACCCAGCCGGTCGTCCCGCCGACTGCCAGCCACCCCCTTGCGGCCAGTTTGCGAAAGGTGGAACCCAAGCGCCTGTCCCTGAGCCTGCTGATTGCCCTGGTGGTCGGCTCGATGATTGGCAGCGGTATTTTCAGCCTGCCACAGAACATGGCGGCCAGTGCGGGGGCCGGGGCGATCCTGATTGGTTGGCTGATCACCGGCGTCGGCATGTTGTCGCTGGCGCTGGTTTATCAGACCTTGTCCAACCGCCAACCGGCGCTGGATAACGGTGTGTTCGCCTACGCCCGCGCCTTGGGTGGCGAATACCTCAGCTTCAATTCAGCGTGGGGCTATTGGATCAGTGCCTGGATCGGCAACGTCAGCTATCTGGTGATTTTGTTCGCCGCCCTGAGTTATTTCTTCCCGCTGTTCGGTGAAGGCAACAACAAAGCGGCGATTGCCGGGGCGTCCGTGGTGCTATGGTCATTGCACTGGATGATTCTCCGGGGCATGCACACGGCGGCGCGCGCCAACGCGTTGACGACGGTGGCCAAGATCGTGCCGTTGTTGCTGTTTATCGGTCTGGTGATCGCAGCTTTTCAGCGTGAAACCTTCAGCGTCGACTTCTGGGGCTCGCCCGCGCTGGGCAGCACCCTCGATCAAGTCAAAAGCACCATGTTGGTGACTGTCTGGGTGTTCATCGGGATCGAGGGCGCCAATGTGTTCTCTGCCCGCGCAGCGGAGCGGGCCAATGTCGGCCGCGCCACGGTCATCGGCTTTGTCATCACCCTGTTGCTGTTGATTGCAGTGTCGTTGCTCTCGTTGGGCATTCTCAGACAACCTGAACTTGCCGCCCTGAAAAACCCTTCGATGGCCGGCGTGCTTCAGGCTGCCGCCGGGCCGTGGGGCGCGGTGCTGATCAGCATTGGCTTGATCATTTCGGTGGGTGGCGCCCTGCTCGCCTGGACGCTGCTGGCGGCGGAATCGGTGTTCACACCGGCCAAGGAAAAGGTCATGCCAGGCGCGCTTGCCGTGGAAAACACCCAGGGTGTGCCGGCCAATGCGCTGTGGATCACCAACGGCTGCATTCAACTGTTCCTGTTACTGACGTTGTATTCGAGCGCCAGTTACCTCGCGCTGATTTCCCTGGCCACCTCAATGATTCTGCTGCCGTACCTGTTCAGTGGTCTGTATGCGCTGAAACTGACCTGGCAGGGCCAGACCTATGCCGGCCACCGCGCTCTGCAACTACGCGACATGGCCATCGCCTCGGTCGCCACACTGTATTGCCTGTGGCTGCTGTATGCCGCCGGGCCTAAATACATGTTGCTCAGCGCTTTGCTGTACGCCCCCGGTTCGTTGATCTATCTGGCCACCATGAAGGCTCGTCAGGGGCAACCGCTCAGCGGCCCCGAGACGGGACTGCTGATCATTATCTGGACGGCGGCAGCCTATGCCGGCTGGATGCTGTGGTCCGGGACGCTGGCCATATAAAGCCAGTCTTCGAGTTCTGTTCTTTCCAGGGTGGACTGGTTTAAGGGATGTTTGCAGCCTGCCCTTTACCCAAGAGGAGTAGTGAAATGAGCAATTCTGTAAAAAAAATGCCGGTGGCTACCGACGACAAAACCAGTCAACACCCGATGGCAAACGATCTTTGGCGGCCGCTGGAAAAACTCCGGCAGCAGGTCGATCACCTGTTCGATGACTTCAATCGTGGTTCGGGTCTTTCCCCCTTTGGTCGTGGGCTGTTCGATGTTGAACCGTTCTGGCGTCGTGAACCGATTGGACGTGGCATGCCAGCCGTAGACATCACTGAGAAGGATAAAAGCTTCGAAATCACCGCCGAGTTACCCGGTATGGATCAGAAGAACATCGAGATCAAGCTGTCCAACGGCAGCCTGATCATCAAAGGGGAAAAGAAAGAGGACAAGGAAGAAAAACGGAAGGGCTATTATCTTAGCGAACGTCACTACGGTTCCTTCGAGCGGGTGTTCAGCCTACCCAAGGGGGTCGATACCGACAAAATCGATGCGAGTTTCAGCAAAGGCGTGCTGAGCATCTCGCTGCCGAAAAAGCCCGAAGCCATGAAAGCGGATCAAGTCGTTTCAATTAAAGGCGATTGAGTCTGGCGCCGCCCTGCCCAGCCGGGAAACCGGTTGGGCAGAAGTGCTGTCAATGAGCGGTAATAAACATTCCTCCTGCCAAAGGGGGCAGGCTTCAAACCGGCGAGGACATCTTTAGTCAGCGCGATGCGGTTACAGGCGCACTGATGGCGTCGAGCTCAACACTGTCGCGGTACTCCGGCACCGACACCGACCAGCCCAATTCCAGGCTAATGCGTCGACGCAGTACATCCGAAGCATTCGGCTCGCCATGCACCACGTAAGTGTGTTTCGGCGGCCGCTTGAATCCGCGCAGCCATTGCATGATTTCATCGGCGTCGGCGTGCGCGGACAGTGTTTCCATCGGCACCACTTCAGCCCTGATCGGCACATCCTTGCCGTGAATGCGCACCGAAGGCGCGCCTGCGACAATTTGCGCGCCACGAGTACCGCCGGCCTGGAATCCAGGTACGAGTAACGTATTGATGGGGTTGGGGGCCAGTGCCTTGAGGTGGTGAATCACACGCCCCCCCGTGGCCATGCCGCTGGCAGCGATAATTACCGCCGGGGTGCGTTGCTGATCCAGTTTGATCGAGTCAGCGGTGGTGCGCACGAACTGCGCGACGTGACACATGCCTTCGCATTCTTCGGGGGACAAACGGTGCTCACTGCGAAAACGCTGGTACAAACTCGTGACGTCGGTCGCCATCGGACTGTTGAGATAGATCGGCAAATCGGGAATCGCGTGTCGTTGTTTCAGCCGATACAGGTGGTACATCAACAGTTGGGCGCGCCCTACTGCGAACGACGGAACCAAGGTGATGCCATGACGCAGCGTGGTGCGGGTGATGACTTCGGCCAATTGCGCCTCCGGCGACTCGACCGGATGTTTGCGATCACCATAAGTCGATTCCACGAGCAGGTAGTCAGCCTGCTCGACAGTTTCTGGAGCGAGCATCAATGGATCATCTGGCCGTCCCAGATCCCCTGAACAGACCAGCGTGATGCCATCGGCGATCACCTCCACCGTAGCCGCGCCCAATATATGCCCCGCGCAACGAAGCTGGATGGTCATGCCCGGGGCAATTTTGACCCTGTGATGCAACTCCACTGGTCGCAACAGTTTCAGTGCCCGCTCGGCATCTTGCTCGGTATAAAGCGGCAACGCCGGGTTGTGCCGGGAGAAACCATGCCGATTGGCGAACTCGGCGGCCTCTTCCTGCAGGCGGCCGCTGTCCAGTAGCAGGATCCGCACCAGCTCACAGGTGGCGGGTGTGGCATAAACCGGACCGCGATAACCGCTACGCACCAATACGGGCAGGTAGCCGCTGTGATCCAGATGGGCATGGGTAAGGACGATGGCGCCGAGGTTGCCAACCGGGAGCTGGAACGGGTCCCAGTTATGCAATCGCAGCTGTTTATAGCCCTGGAACAGGCCGCAATCGATCAGTACATGTTGGTCGCGATGTTCCAACAGGTATTTGCTGCCGGTGACCGTGCCTGCTGCACCAAGAAATGTCATTCGCATGGCCGTTTCCTTGAACATTCATGGGAGCTCTATTGATTGCTCCTTTTGGCGCAAGAACAGTTGATTTTTATCAACCGGGGGTGCGACCGGATCGTCGTTTTAGTCAAGCCAAGGCAATGGTTTTACGATCGTCAAGCTGCACGGGGCCCTGTTCAGCACGCTCTCGGCAGTACTGCCGATCAACCTGTCGATTCCGTGGTGATAGACCGTACCCAGCACCACCATGTCGAATGCATTCTGTTGGGCGAAAGATCCGATCACTTTGTGGGGAATGCCGGTCAGTAGATGTTGGCATTTTTTTTCAATGCCATAGCGTTCGACAAGCACCTCAAAAGCCTCCTCCTGGGCATCGTTGACCGCGTCTCTCAAACTGTCATCCAGACTCGATGTCGGCACACTCCGCGTCGCGTCGCCCATCACTGACCAGTTGTTGACGTTCAACACGTGCAAGGCGGCGTCACAGGAGGCCGCCAACGTTGAAGCCAGGTCGAGAATCCGGTCATTGAGCCCTTGGGTCAGTTCCTCCAGATGGGACAGATCGATGGTCGCGAGAATTTTCAACGGCTTGGGATTTTCAGCTTCCGTAACCAGATGCAAGGGTGCGGGACAGTTGCGCAGCAACAGCCAGTCCAGAGGACGATGGAATGCGCGATCGAGTGCAGGTACATGCTGGGTGTCCTTGATCACCAGATCCGCATGGAAGTCATTGACATACTCAAGGATATTCGCCGGGGTGGACCTGGCCCAGACAACCTCGGTGGTTACCGGCAACCCGATGCATCGTTGGAACCGGGCTTGCTGCTCCAGCCAATGTCGATGCACCTGTAAGTAGCCCTCCCGTGCCTGGGCCATCGCATCGTGATCAAACAGCCCGGCCACCGCCAGCGCCTGCACATAATCGAACGCGACGATGTGCAATATGGCTCCGGTGGCACAGGCCAGCGCGTGCGCCCGGTCAAACGCTGGAGTGCGGGTCATTTCGGTGGGGGCAATCAATAGGATACGTTTAAGTTTAAACATCACAGACCTCTTCCTTGGCTTATCTGCCCGAGTGCAAACCCGACTTCCTGTCGGGAGTTCGTGCAATAGTTCATTACTTGCGAGTCGCCTTGTCGGTCATCCGACTGGCACGCACCTTGTCTTCATCGGCCGTGCGTAGCGCCTGGCTAGCCGTTGCCTGCGCCTGCTCCGCCTTCATGTAGGCCTCATCGGCCCGGAGTCTGGCCGTTGCGGCATTGTTTTCCGCAGACTCCAATCGGGCGTCGAATTCCTGAGTGCGCTTATTACTGCAACCGGCAGTCACTGCTACCAGAACGCTCAGCAATACAAAGGGCAAGCGCTTATTCATGACTTTTTCCTCTTGGTTTATCGCAACTGGAAAAGCTTCGGATCGTTGCCCCAAGTATCTGACTCCATCAGTTGCACACTCTGATTTTTGTCAACTAATGGCCTGCTGGCGATTAGTGAGGAACTCACTGAAGCCTTGTTGATTTAACTCAATGTCCTGGCGTCGTTCAGGCGTAAAAAAAAACTACCGGGCATTTGCGCCCCATCAATACCGCATCAAACAGAGGACACCGCCATGACTGATTTGAGTCTGCGTAAAACTATTTTGGAGGAGCTTGAGTTCACGCCTGAAATCGACGCTGCCAGCATTGGCGTTGCCGTGGACAATGGCGTTGTCACCCTCTCCGGTCACGTCAACAGCTATGCCCAGAAAGTCAGTGCAGAGCGCGCGGTAAAAGGCATCAAAGGGGTACGCGCTGTTGCCGAAGAAATCCAGGTCAGGCTGGAGAAAGGCGCCGGCACAGCGGACGACACCATCGCGACCCGCGCCTTGAATATCCTCAAGTGGAGCGTCGACGTACCCGACGGTGACATTAAGGTCATCGTGCAGAACGGGAGGGTCACCCTTGAAGGCGAAGTGGACTGGCAGTACCAGAAAGAAGCCGCCGAGCGCGCCGTGCACAAATTGTCCGGCGTGGTCGGTGTGGACAATCGACTCACCCTCGTCCCTCGGGTAGACGTGGTCGATATCCAGCATCGCATTGAAGAAGCCCTCAAGCGCAACGCAGAAGTCGACGCCCAGGACATTCACGTCAAGGTCGATGGGGATGTTGTGCGACTGGAAGGCAACGTTCATTTGTGGCGCGAGCGCCGCATCGCGGAACGGGCCGCCTGGTCGGTGCCGGGGGTAAGGGAGGTGGACGATCATTTGCGCCTTGTTTGAGCCAATCCCCCTGGCACCTGCGATCTGCCTGTTGGACCCAGGCCTCCTTTCTGAGTGAATTTCATGAAAAAAAATCAGCAATGGAACCTGTCCTACTTCGCGATCGCGTTTATCGTGCTCACCCTCGGTCAATTTCTGTTTATTGATAGTCGTGTCGTACAAAGCATTCCATACAGCCAGTTTCTGCAACTGCTGAACGAGCAAAAGGTCAGCGATTTACGAGTCGAGAAGGATCAGATCAGCGGCAAACTGCAGGAACCCATTGACGGGCACGACTTGTTCTCCACTGTGCGGGTCGATCCGGTGCTGGCGACGGATCTCGCTCAATCGGGTGTCGGCTTTACCGGGGTCAACGAAAACACCTTTTTGAATGGACTGCTGGGCTGGCTGCTGCCGTTTTTCCTGATCATGGTGATCTGGCATTTTCTGTTTCGCGGCATGGCGGAAAAACAAGGCATAGGCGGATTGATGAACATCGGCAAGTCCCGAGCCAAGGTGTTCGTGCAGCGTGATACCGGGGTGACCTTCGCCGATGTCGCGGGTATCGATGAAGCCAAGGCCGAGTTGGTAGAAATCGTCTCTTTTCTTAAGGACAAAGCCAAATATGCACGCTTGGGGGCGCACATTCCCAAGGGCACGTTGTTGGTCGGTCCGCCGGGAACCGGCAAAACCCTGGTGGCGAAAGCCATCGCCGGTGAAGCCGGTGTGCCGTTTTTCTCGATCTCGGGGTCGGAATTTGTCGAGATGTTCGTGGGCGTGGGTGCCGCCCGTGTACACGACTTGTTCGAGCAAGCACGGCAGGCGGCGCCCTGCATCATCTTCATCGACGAACTTGATGCGCTGGGCAAAATGCGAGGTGTTGGCGCATTTGGCGGCAATGACGAAAAGGAGCAAACCCTCAACCAGTTACTGGCAGAGCTGGACGGGTTCGATCCCCGTGAAGGCGTTGTACTACTGGCCGCGACCAATCGACCAGAGATCCTTGACCCGGCACTGTTGCGAGCCGGCCGGATCGACCGCCAGGTGCTGATTGATCGCCCGGACCGTAAAGGCCGGCAAGCGATCCTCAAGGTCCATCTGCAAAAAATCACTGTGGAGCCGGGTCTGGATGGCGAGCGTATTGCCGACATCACCACGGGCTTCACGGGCGCTGATCTGGCAAACCTGGTCAACGAAGCGGCCATCGTGGCCACTCGTCGTGGCGCCGAAGCGGTCAGCCTTAATGACTTCACGGCGGCAGTGGAACGTATCGTTGCGGGGGTTGAACGCAAGAGCAGCGTGCTACACCCCGACGAGCGCCAGGTGGTGGCGTATCACGAAATGGGGCATGCCTTGGCTGCCAGTAGTCTGCCCGCCATGGACCCCGTCCACAAAGTTTCAATTGTGCCGCGCGCCATTGGCTCGCTGGGCTATACGCTGCAGCGCCCGACCGAAGATCACTTCCTCATCAGTTGCCAAATGCTCAAGGACCGGATCGTCATCCTGATGGCCGGACGCGCCGCCGAATACCTTGCTTATGGCCAGATTTCTACCGGGGCTGCCGATGATCTGGCTCGTGCCACTGATATCGCCAGACAATTGATCACCCGGTTTGGCATGAGTACCGAACTCGGACAGTCGGTTCTGGAACGGCAAAACACCACCTATCTGGGCGAACGTATGCAGAGCGTTGGTGAGAAAGACTATTCGGAACAAACGGCCAGGGAAGTTGACCTGGGTATTCGTGCCCTGCTCGATGAAGCCTATGGGCGGGCAAAAGCCCTGCTTGACAGTCGTCGGGGTGATCTGGACGCCGGTGCACACTTGTTGCTGGAAAAAGAAACCCTGACGCCCGAAGAGTTTCCACCGCTCATGCCGATCAAACCCGTCCCCGCCATCCACCCAGCTGACCGTGACGCCCCCCTGAGAACCTGTCTTGATGACACCCCTTAGTGCGGACCGCTACGCATCCGCTACCGCCGGAGGTTCGCCATGCTGGCAGTCACGTTGATCAATACACTGGTGGTCATTATTGTTGTGGTGATCCACTACGAATGCCTGTTGCGCCTGAACGATTGGCTGCCGCGGCTCAAGCTTTGGAGCCGTTTCAGGATTGTCGTCGGGGTATTCGGCGCCCTGCTGGCCCACGCGTTAGAGGTCTGGTGCTTCGCGCTGGTCTATTACCTGATGGTGCGCTCCGGCGAATGGGGCGGCCTGACCGGCAACTTCGACGGCTCGCTGCTGGACTGCGTGTACTTCTCCTTCACGACCTACACGACAATCGGTTTCGGCGATATTTCACCCGTGGGTAATCTCAAGTACCTGACCGGCCTGCAGGCATTGACCGGTCTGGTACTCATTACCTGGACAGCATCATTTCTATTTCTCGAAATGCAGAAGTACTGGAAGAGAAAATAGGTGTACGCACTTCCATCAGGTGGGTATTTGATGCCGCGCGGCCCTATCGGACTTCAGCGACCCGCCACTGGCGTCCATTGCCAGTTCAGGACTTCGGGCATGTCCTGCCCGTGCTCAATCAGGTAAAGCTTGTGTTTCTCCATGATCGACCAGTAGCGCGACCGCGCGGTTTGCAATTGATCGTGCAACCGGGGCACGCGCTCGATGACGTCCAGCGCCAATTGATAGCGATCCAGGTTGTTGATCACCGCCATGTCGAACGGTGTCGTAGTCGCGCCCTCCTCCTTGAAGCCACGAACGTGGAAATTTTCGTGATTGTTGCGTTTGTACAACAGTCGGTGGATCAGCGCAGGGTAGCCATGGAAGGCGAAGATCACCGGTTTGTCGACAGTAAACAATTCATCGAAGGCACTGTCCGACAAGCCATGAGGATGCTGGTACGACGGCTGTAGCACCATCAAGTCCACGACATTGACCACCCTCACCCGCAGATCCGGCACGTACTCGCGCAACAGGGTGACGGCGGCCAGGGTTTCCAGGGTCGGGACGTCACCGGCGCAGGCCATGACCACGTCCGGGTCTTGATCATCCCGGCACGCCCAATCCCATCGACCGATGCCCGTCTGGCAATGACCGATGGCGGCATCGATATCCAGCCACTGCCATTCCGGTTGTTTGCCGGCGACGATGACATTGATGTAGTTGCTGCTGCGTAAGCAGTGATCGGCGACAGATAGCAAGCAATTGGCATCGGGCGGCAGGTAGATCCGCACGACATCCGACTTTTTATTCGCCAGCAGATCGATGAACCCCGGGTCCTGGTGGGAGAAACCGTTATGGTCCTGGCGCCAGACATGGGACGTCAGCAAATAATTGAGCGAAGCAACGGGTTTTCGCCACGGCACCTCGGCGGCGGTTTTCAGCCACTTGGCATGCTGATTGACCATCGAATCGACGATATGGATGAACGCTTCGTAACAGGACAACACACCATGGCGACCCGTCAGCAAATAGCCTTCGAGCCAACCCTCGCACACCTGTTCGCTGAGGATTTCCATCACCCGGCCATCGGCTGCCAGGTTGAGATCATCGGGCTCCAGCGGTTCCATCCAAGCCTTGGCGCTGACCTCATAGACCGCATCCAGTCGGTTTGAAGCGGTTTCATCCGGGCCGAACAGACGGAAGTTGCTCGCACCCAGACTGTTTTTCATCACGTCGCGCAAAAACGTGCCCATCACCCGTGTGGCCTCGGCGCGCAGGCTGCCGGGAATGTCGAGTTTGACGGCATAGTCGGCAAATCGCGGCAGGCTCAGCGGCTGCAATAACAAGCCCCCGTTAGCGTGGGGATTGGCGCTCATGCGCCGATGCCCGGTGGGAGCCAACGCGGCGATCTCGGGGAGCAAGGCGCCATTGGCATCGAACAGTTCGTCGGGTCGATAGCTTTCGAGCCATTCCTCCAATTGCCGCAGATGAATCGGCTGCTGGAAATCGGCCAGCGGCACTTGATGCGCGCGCCAAGTGCCTTCGACGCGACGGCCATCGACGAATGTCGGGCCGGTCCAGCCTTTGGGCGTGCGCAATACCAGCATTGGCCAAAGCGGTCGCTCCGGTGGTCCGGATGGCCCGGCCCGACGCGCCTCAAGCTGGATTTCACGAATTTTCAGCACCATCGTGTCCAGCGTTTGTGCCATCGCCTGATGCACCTGTACCGGGTCATCGCCTTCGACAAAATACGGGTCGTAGCCATAGCCATACATCAGGGCTGACAGTTCTTCCTCACTGATTCTGGAAAGCACCGTGGGGTTGGCGATTTTGTAGCCGTTGAGGTGCAGGATCGGCAATACCGCCCCGTCACGCGCAGGGTTGAGGAATTTGTTGGAATGCCAACTGGCGGCCAGCGTCCCCGTTTCGGCCTCACCGTCACCGATCACGCAGGCGACGATCAGGTCGGGATTATCAAACGCGGCGCCATAGGCATGGGCCAGGCTATAGCCCAGTTCGCCGCCTTCATGGATCGATCCCGGAATCTGCGCCGAGACATGGCTGGAGATTCCGTAAGGCCATGAAAACTGCCGAAACAGGCGAACCAGACCGTTGGTGTTGCGTTCCACCGAGGGATAAAACTCGGTATACGTCCCTTCCAGATAAGTCTGTGCCACAACCGCTGGCCCACCATGACCGGGGCCGGCCACAAAGAGCATGTTCAGGTCGTACTGGTTGATCAGCCGATTGAGGTGGGTGTAGATCAGGTTCAGCCCAGGGGTCGTGCCCCAATGGCCCAGCAAGCGCGGTTTGATGTGCGCCAGGGTCAGCGGTTGCTTCAGCAGCGGGTTGTCCTTGAGGTAAATCTGCCCGACGGCGAGATAATTGGAGGCCCGCCAATAGGCATCCAGCCGTTGCAGTTGCTCAGGACTCAGAAAATCGCTCATGAGGGTCTCCGCCAGAGTGTCGGTGCACCATTGGATATTCATCGATTCTGAAAGTCTGAAACGCTTGAGACTTGATTTACATCAATTCTCCAAGTCATCGCTCAAGCTGAATGGCACGGGATTCCCCCATTCGTCGATTTTCTCGGTCCCCTCCCCCAATGAGATGCGCGTCGAAAGGCCCACCACCTATGCTTACTGCATTCCCAGAAGGTGTTTTCTCCCATGCCTGAAGCCCATCCTCTTCAAGTCCATTACCTCAAGGCGGCGTGTTCCAACTGCAGCGTATTGGAATTGTGCCTGCCGATAGGCTTGAGTGGCCCGGAGGTCGAGCGTCTGGATACGCTGATCGTGCAACGCTTCAAGGTCAAAAAGGGTGCAGCGTTGTACCGGACTGGAGATCCCCTGCGCTCGCTTTACGCGGTCCGTATCGGCTCATTCAAGACCTGCATGGTGTCCGTCGACGGTCGTGAACAAGTCACCGGATTTCAAATACCTGGCGAGATACTCGGGCTGGACGCCATCAGTACCGATGAACATGCCTGCAACGCGTTTGCCCTTGAGGATAGTGAAGTCTGCCCCATCCACTTTGCGCAACTGGAAAAACTCGCCCAGAGCCTGCCGTCACTGCAGCACAACCTTAACAGGCTCCTGAGTCGGGAAATCGTCCGCGATCACGACATGCTGATGATGTTGGGCAACATGAACTCGGATGAGCGCCTGGCCGCCTTTCTGCTGAACCTGTCACAACGTTTGAATATGCGTGGTTATTCATCCAGGGACTTCGTGCTGAAAATGCGCCGCGAAGAAATCGGCTCCTACCTGGGGCTGCGATTGGAAACCATCTGCCGGGGCATTGCGCATCTGCGGGATCAGGGGCTGGTGGAAATAACGGGGCGAGACGTCAAGATCCTGAACATGGAAGGGCTCAAGCAGCTAGTCGTGGGCTGTCATCGTCCCCTCCGCTAACATCCGCACGTCTGGAGCATCGACATGCGCGCCATGGTTTTGCATGCACCCGGCCAGCCGCTGCAACGGGAAGAGCGCCCAATCCCGACAGCCGGTCCAAACCAACTACTCATTAAAGTCTTGGCCTGCGGCGTGTGCCGCACCGATCTGCACCTGGTGGACGGCGAATTGCCACAAGCGGTACTGCCGCGAGTGCCGGGCCATGAAATCGTCGGTGAAGTCACAGCCGTAGGTGCCGACGTTGCGCCCAACTGGATAGGCCAGCGGGTGGGTGTTCCATGGCTTGGCTGGACCTGCGGTCACTGCGCGTTCTGCCGCTCGGGCCGGGAGAACCTTTGCGATCAGGCCCGATTCACCGGCTGTCATCTGGATGGCGGGTACGCCGAGTACACCGTGGCCGACAGGCGTTTCTGTTTTTCCATACCTGAGGCGCTCTCGGACCTTCAAGCAGCCCCACTGCTGTGTGCCGGGCTAATTGGTTTTCGAGCATTGCAAATGGCCAAAGGCGCACGCCACCTGGGCCTCTATGGTTTCGGCGCGGCGGCACACCTGGCCATTCAGGTCGCGCGCGGTCGGGGACAGCAGGTGTATGCCTTCACCCGGCCGGATGACAGCGAAGGCCAGGCCTATGCCCGATCACTGGGCGCCGAATGGACGGGGCCATCGGACCAGCCACCTCCGCACCTGCTCGATGCCAGCCTCATCTTCGCCCCTGTAGGCGCGCTGGTGCCGGCGGCGCTGGCCGTCACCGTAAAGGGCGGCTGTGTTATTTGCGCTGGCATTCACATGAGCGATATCCCCGCTTTTCCGTATCGCCTGCTGTGGGGCGAGCGCAGTGTCCGTTCGGTGGCCAATCTGACCCGCGAAGACGGCACGCAGTTTTTTGAGGAGTTGCAGCACACGCCTGTGCACTGCGACATCACCCGTTTTGCGCTGGACGACGCCAATCAGGCACTGACGCACTTGAGGACCGGTCGGTTCAATGGCGCGATCGTGCTCACTCCCTGATGGCAGGTGAAAAAATGCCGACGCTCTGGCGACGCGCCGGTGGTTTCAAGACGCGCTCGTTCCCCCTCTCCCGCGATGTTCCGGCCAACGGTTCATCGCGGGGTTACCCAAGTTTTCAGGATTGCAGAGTCTTGCCTGGTTTTATCGCCAGTACACTGCACGGCGCCCGATGCAGGAGTTGTTCGGCCGTGGTCCCCAGCAGCTTGTTCAACCCCTTGTGCTGCACCGTTCCCATCACGATGACATCGGTGCGGTGGTCTGCCGAAAATTGACAAATACTCGACACCGGTGCGCCTTCGATGAAGTGCCGACATTCCGGTGGCACACCGTGACGCTCTGCCAAGGCCGCAAATGCCTCGGCCTGAGCCACGCCCAACGTTTCATAAATCCCGACGGCCAGCGGTAGCGCACCAAATCCCATGTCCTGGGCATACACGGCCGTCCAGTCAAAAACATGTAGCAGCTCCAGCCGGGCGTCACACTGTTCAGCGAGCTTGATCGCAGCGTCGATAATCTGATCGTTGAAGACAAGGTCCTGGTCTTCGCCGCGCAACACATCGACGATGGCCAGTACGTTGTGGGGGCGCGGGTTGAGGGCATTGGTCACCAGATGCACCGGCACCGGACAATCGCGCAACAACTGCCAGTCCAGCGGCGTAAAAAACACCCGTTTCAATGCCGATTCTTCCTGGGCATCCTTGATGATCAGCGCCAGCGGCATCTCGTTGACGAAGTGCAGAATCTCCTCATAAGGATGCTGTACCCACACCACCTCGCTAGTGACCTCGACCCCGTGTTTACTCATCAGCCCGGCTTGCTCCGCGAGCCACTGCCGATGGGTTTGCAAATAGCCGTCCCGGGCCAGGTTGATTTGTTCAGGGGCGAACAGGCCAGCCACCGCCAGGGCCTGCAAATAATCGAACGCCACGATGTGCAACGGCAATTGCATCGCGAGTGCCAACGCGGCGGCGCGGTCGAACGCGGGCGTGCGGGTCATGGCTGGGGGGGCTATTAGCAGTAAACGTTGAGTCTGCGACATGGGGCACCTTGGCACGCGGCCATCTGGATGAAGTGAACAGGTATCCAGATTGAACGTTCCTGCCGGAGGCGACTTGATCTTTATCAGAAACGGCGTCCCGTTCGACGCTGATTACGGCAGCTAAAGTTGATCTTGATCAACGGATTTCCTCCTCCATGGCCCTAGCCTGAATCAAGGCTTAACGTGTCAATAGCAATGTCGGAGGGGCAATGATCGAATATGACCAGCAGTTGTTGGTAAGAGCATTGGATGCTGCGACAAACCCGGTAATGATCACTGAGCGGACGGGGTGCATCGTCTGGATCAATAAAGCGTTCTGCCTCTTGAGTGGCTATACAAAACTGGAACTGGTGGGGAAAACCCCGCACCTGCTCTCCTCGGGAAGACAAAGTACTACCTTCTATCGGGACCTATGGTTGACGCTCCTGGCGGGCCTGACCTGGCAGGGAGAAATGGTCGAGCGACGCAAGGATGGGGGTAGTTGTACGGTCAATCAGGTCATCACCCCCGTGCTCGATCATCAAGGTGTGGTGACGCACTTCATCGCCATCTTGCACAATTTCAAGTTGATGGATGACGAACGCGCCAGCATGCGGCAGCTGGCGTTCCATGACCCCCTGACCGGGTTGCCTAACCGCAGGTTGTTTCTGAATCTGCTCGATCAGGCGATGGACCACGCCACGAGACATCAACAGTCGTTGGCGTTGATGTTTATCGATCTGGATCGCTTCAAGTCGGTCAACGACACGCTGGGGCACACCTGTGGAGACAAGCTGCTGGTAGCGGTGGCCGAACGCTTGGGCCAGACCGTGCGCAGATCCGACGTTGTCTCTCGTTTAAGCGGGGACGAGTTCGCGATTCTGATCACGGGCACGGATCAAGTCGACCAGCTTGAGGCATTGGCCAATAAACTTATCGCCGCGATCAATCAGCCCTTCATGATCGAGGCACAGAGTATCGAAATGCGCATGAGCGTCGGTATCAGCCTGTTTCCCTCTAAAGGCGTCAGTGCCGAGGACTTGCTCGGGCAGGCTGACAGCGCGATGTACCAGGCAAAACAAGCCGGTGGCAATACCTGCCGTTTCAGCCTCCTGCCGCCACATGCTGAGTAAGAACTCAATACACGACCTCAGTGCAACAAGGTGCCCACCCACATCGCCAGTGTCAGCAACACCTGGCCGGGGATCACATACGCGGCGAATCGTCGTCCGCCGCTGACCCAGGCCACCAGGCATTTGCTCAGCGAGTTACTACTGACAGCTATCAGCGCGGGGCCGGCAATAGCATCGAAAGGCAACAGCCCGGCCTTGGCCAGGGAGGCAATGGACGCCGTCGAGGAATGCGCGTCGGCAAATCCGCTAAGGGTCGCGGTCAACATCACCCCTGCCTCGCCAAAGTGGCTGAGCATCACTGACGACAGAAAAGTGATGCCGGTCATGGTCAGCGTGACGATCAGGGCCAGCTTGAGATTGAACGCACCACCCACCTTGATCGGCTGGTTCGCGCCGGTCGCAGGTGTGAAAAACATCAAGCCCAGGCCATACAGCGCCGTGGCAGCGGCACCGCATAACAGCGGCCCCCACATATGACGCAACAGGCCGGTATCGACCGCCCCCAGGATCAGGCCAACCTGGGTGACGGTGGCCAGATTGGACAGTATCGCTGCGGCGCTCAGGGTTTTGATGTGCTCTGGTTCTTTGATGACGAGATGCCCCATGGCGGCGATCGTGACGGTACTGGAAGCAAACCCGGAAGCGATGGCGCTGATCGCATAGCCGTAACGACTGCCCAAGGTACGTACCGCGATATGGCCCATCGCACCCACCGCCATCAGCAATACGGTCAGGGTGCAAATGGTGCGCAGGTTGATGGCGGCATACGGGCCGATGAAACGGTCCGGTGCCAGTGGCAGTACCACCAGTGCCGCAATCAGTAGCACCAGCCCGTCGCGCATTTCCGCTTCGGTCAGTTGGCTGCGGGCAAAGTGGTGCAACTTCTGCCGGTACATCAACAGCGCCGCTATCACCACACCCATGATGATGGCCAGCTCAGGCGCGGTGCTACATAACGCGCCCAATACCAACACTGTGAGCAACGCCACTTCGCTGGTCACACCCGGATCGTTACTCAAGCTTCGCCAATACGTCACGCAAACCAGCATCGCCAGGCCGAAAGCCATGATCCCCACCAGCAGACCACCTCCGACCAACATTGCCCCGTAACCCAACAACGCGGTAATCGCAAACGTGCGCAAGCCGGCACAGGCACGGCTGTCCCCTCGCCCCTTGTGCCGTTCGCGTTCAAGACCGATGAGCATGCCGATCCCCAGCGCAGCGGCCACTCCCGCCAAGCCCAGGTTTTCGATCATGGATGCCCCGCTCTCATGTTCGCCATGACGATCCCTCCCGTCTCATTCTTGCGCTTGAGTTCAGCACGCACCCAAGACTGCGCCGCAATGACGGACGGGAGGTTGATAATGGTCAACCATTTCATGATGGGCTCGGCGCGACTAACCGCGCGTCGGACGGCATTTTTCCATCCCCCGCCTGTTTGACAAAAATCAATCCCGCCTCCCCGGTCAGCGGCAGGATGAGCCTAAGACTTCACTGCCCGCCAATGAGCGCAAGCGTTTCCGGATTACCTACAGGAGATTTGTCATGTCTGAGCAATCACGTTTAATGCTGGTCGTCTCCCCCCTGATGGAAAACAGCCCCGCGTTCGACCGGGCCGGGGCGTTGGCCAAGGCTTCGGGTGCGGCACTGCATATCGTGGCATTCGATTACCTCGAAGGGCTGGCGACCGCCGGCATGGTCAACGAACAAGCGTTGGAGCAGATGCGACTCGGGTATGTCGAGCGCCATCGTCAATGGCTGGAAGAGCAGGCCCGTCCCTTACGAAAAATCGGAGTGCACGTCACCACTGAAGTGGTCTGGGTGGAAAGACCCTTGCAGGAAATCCTCATTCACCTCAAAGAACAGCCGATGACCGCACTGATCAAGGCACTCGAATACGAATCGCTGCTGTCGCGCCTGATGTTCACGCCCCTTGATATTCATTTACTGCGCGAATGCCCCGTGCCTTTGCATTTCGTCAGTCACGTGCAGCACGCCCTCCCGCGCAAGATCGTCGCCGCAGTGGATCCGTTCCATCGTGCTGGTCAGTACAAAGATTTCAATGATCGGATTCTGCGCGAGGCCTCGAAACTGGCAAGCACCTGTAATGCGACGCTGGATGTGATCTACGCCCATGACCTTTCATCCATTAGCGCCGACGAATTCGGCTTCGACAACGCCTCTGCATTCTTTTCCTCAGGTACCGCCAAGACGCTGTTCGATGCACAAGGCGATGCCTTTCGCGAGCTGGCCGAGCGCAACGGGATCCCGCCGGAACGCCAGCACATGATCATGGGCAATCCGGCCAAGGTCCTTTCCAGCTATGCGAATGCCTATGACATCGATGTCATCGTCATGGGACGTGTTGGCCATCGTGGCATGGGCCGACTGATCGGCAGTACGGTGGAACAGCTGCTGTACAAAATGCCGTGCAGCGCGTGGGTGGTTTCACCGGAAGAACTGGCTGACTGAAAGAAGCTCACCCACCCACCGGAAAACAGCAGAAGCCACTATTTTTTTGCCCCGAGTGTCGCCATGTAATTTGCGACAGATTCGGCATCTGCATCAGACAGTGAATGATTCACCTGCTTCATCAGGGTGTCACTGCCGTGCTGGTCGGTCTGTTGAAGAACCTTGATCCGGCGACTCATATAGTTTGCATGTTGGCCGGCCAGGCGAGGAAACCGACCATTGCCCTGGCCGTCAACACCGTGACAGGAACTGCACTGTGGGACGCCAGATTCGGGCAAACCCTTGAGAAAGATCAATTCACCGCGCGCATCAGGTGTATCGGCATCAGCCTTCATGGGGCTCTGGCTTGAAAAATAATCTGCCAGTTCTGCTATCTGGGTCTCTGTCAGATGGGTAAAACCCCACATGTACTGAGTCCCGGCTTTATCGCTGCGAGCATGGTCCTTGAAGTCAGCCAGCTGCAATATCAGGTACTCTTTTTGCTGACCGGCCAGCTTGGGAAATGTTGGTGAAATCGACTCCCCCGTCAGCCCATGGCATTGGGCGCAAACCTGGTCCGCCATGGCGATACCAGACATCGGCGACGTTGTTTGCGATGTCTCTTCACTCGTACTGGTACAACCCATAAGCGCGGCTACGCAGAGGGCAAGAGTGAGATGTGATTGGTTGAAAATATTCTTCGTGCCAAATGCTTCCATGATCTACGCCCCTGCGTTCAGCGGATCAATACGCGTCGCTCATCTACGTTTCAATTCCCTCTGAAAAAACTGCCTGGTGACACCCCTTGGCTGGAGCCTAGCTACACGCGGACCATTTACAAGGTCAGAGGCAAAGGCGCCATTCAGGTCTACATTCGCAATATCCGTGCGGGCTTGATGCCCTGTGAGCAAACCGGAAATCGAAACCTATCCGTTTGGCGGGTGAGGCCGATCAAGAGTTGTCAGTCGGGGTCATGCAGATGCTTTTCGAACCAGTCGCCAGCGAGTCTGGCGACTTCCTCAAGGGCTCCCGGTTCTTCGAAAAGATGGGTTGCGCCCGCCACGATTTCCAGCTGCTGCTCACATTGCAAGGCATGACTGCTTTGATCATTCAATTCGAGCACCACCGGGTCCTGGGCGCCGACGATCAGCAGAGTGGGCGCCTTCACCTGCGACAATGCCATACCCGCCAGGTCGGTGCGCCCTCCCCGGCTGACCACCGCATGCACCGCCTCTGGGCGCACGGCCGCCGCCAACAACGCTGCCGCAGCACCGGTGCTTGCGCCGAACAGACCGATTCGTAGCGGGTTTAATTCCACATCCCTACCGACCCAGTCGATGACCTCCACTAGTCGCCTGGCAAGCAAGGCGATATCGAAACGTAGCTCTCGGGTGAGGTTGTCCAGGCGTTGCTCTGGCTCCGTGAGCAGATCGAACAGCAGCGACGCCAGCCCCCGCTTGGCCAGCGACTCAGCAACATACTGATTACGCGGGCTTGTACGACCGCTGCCGCTGCCATGCACGAAGACCACCAGAGCGCTGGCGCTGGTCGGCAGACGCAAATCGGCTGATAACTCAACATCCCTCAAGTCCAGCTGCCGACTTTTCAACTCAATCATCGACGTTCCCCTGAGTCGAGGCACTGGTGGCAGGCGCTCGCTGCCAGGACCGCATTAACAAATCGATGACTTCTTCGTCTGAAGCCACGGGCAAGGGTGTCCATTCTAGACCGCCAGAACGTTGCAAGGCACTTGGTACAGTATGTGTTCGGTCGTGCTGCCCAGCAGCTTACTGAACTCTGCCCATCACGATCACATCTACCTGCTGCTCGTTGGCAAAATCGCTCAACGCCGAAACCGGGTGTCCGAGAACAAAATGCCGACGGTCCGAGGGAACGCCGTACCGTCCAGCCAATTTCATGAACGATTGTTCCTCGGTTGTGCGCAACTCTTTGGTGATGTCTGAAAGCGCCAGACCACCCATGTCCGCCAGATAGACACCCGAAAGATCGCAGGCATATAGCAGGTGCAACTCGGCATCGCACTGCAACGCCAGGTTGGTAGCTTGCTGAATGATCCGCTCATTCAGCTCGCTGTTTGCCGGCTCTGTACCCGAAGCGTCAACCGCCGCCACGACCTTGCGCGGCAAGGCATGGCCGCCGCCCACCAGATAGACCGGTATCGGGCAGTGGCGCAACAAATGCCAGTCCAGCGGGGTGAAGAACGCGCGTTTGAGAGCCGATTCGTGCTGCACTTCCTTGATCAACAGATCGGGCTGCATTTCCGTGACGTGATCAAGAATGTCTTGCTTCATGTCATTGGCCCACGTCACCTCCGTTGTCACTTTGAGCCCGAGAGCGTGGAGATTGGTTGCCTGGTTCGTCAGCCAGTCTCGATGGTCCTGGAGGTAGCTCTGCCGGGTTTTTTCCTGCACGCCTTCGTCAAGCAGTGACAGTATCTCCAACGGCTTTACGAACGCGGCAATATGCAAGCTTGCGCCGCTAGCCTTGGTTAGTGCGGCCGCATGGTTTATCGCAGGGGAGTGGCGCAGGGCCGGGTTGATGATGAGTAACAAGCGTTGATATTGGCTCATGATCTGACTCCAGGCAGATGGGACTCGACGTCCACCGCTGCCCCATTGCTGTGGCCAGCCGTAACGTCTGCGCCGGATCAGGCACCAGCGTTGATTCAGAGTCCTCCGTTGATGTCGCCCTGGCGTTGATTTATATCAAATCCCTGCGTAACACCGATCAATGGAGCAACGCCGCTCATGGATTGAACTTTCATTTCACCGTACTTGATCAATATCAATAGGGCCGAGCCAAGCGCGATTACGTTGGCAAAATGGAACAGCATTTTTTTTTGCTGTGCTCAGGACTTTGATGCATGCCGGTTCCTTGATGGTGTGACGCCCCCACCACACCGGACGCTGCCAGCAGCGCAGTCCCTGCATCATGATTGACCCATCGATTTTCGATAGGAGACGGCTATGCCGACCCAGCTTGCGAATCAGCGGTTACGCTTGTACGACAGCGATGAACTCGATGGCGTGCTGCAGGCGATGGCGCGCCAAGCGGCGATATTGTTGCCGCCCACTCAAGCGGCACTGATTGGCATCCAACGTCGAGGCGAGCCTCTGGCACAGCGTTTACAGCAGCATCTTTCGCGTCAGACCGGCCAGCCAGAACTGCCGCTTTACCCCCTGAAGGTCAAGCGCTATGCCGATGACCTCGAGGTGCTGCATGCATACACGGAATTGACCGAGAACCCACTTTTGGGCGAGCTGGACCTTGCCCATACCACCCTGCTTGTTGTCGACGATGTGCTTTTTGAAGGTCATTCACTCCTGCGCACCTGTGCCTATTTGGCGCAACTGGGGGCTCGTCGGGTCTACACTGCGGTATTGGTTGACCGGCATGTTTGCCAGCAACCGATCCATGCCGACATTATCGGCGTGCATCTGCAAGTTGCCGCCCATGACATCGTCGAATGCAACGTCCCGCCCTACGAAATGGAATTCTGCATTGAAGTTTTGCGTCATGGTGCTGCCCGATGACGGCGCAACTGTTCGATAAGCCTCAAAGGAGCCAATGCATGCTCATCGATCGCCCGCTTCTTTTTGCCCTGCAAGGCAGTGAGCACTATGCAACCCGCGTCGCGCAGCGGCTTGGCTGCCAACTGGCCCTGCATGAAGAGCGCGACTATAAATGCCGACCGCTGGCGTCGGTTAACGGTCGCGAGGTCGTGGTGTTCCATTCTTTGTATGGGGATGACCGACAGAGCGCCAACGATAAGTTGTGTCGCCTGTTGTTCTTTTGCGGAGCACTCAAGGATGCCGGCGCTCGCCATGTGCAGGTCGTAACTCCCTACCTCTGTTACGGACGCAAAGATCGTCGCAGCCAACTTCAAGACCCAACGATCACCCGCTACCTGGCGACCATGATTGAAGCCTGCCACGTAGATCGTCTGGTTGCCCTGGAGGTGCATAATCCGGCAGCGTTCGACAATGCCTTTCGCATTCCAACGTGGAACTTGCAGTGCACAGAATTATTCGCCCAGCATTTCGCCAGGTTCGTCGGCGACGCCGACGTAGTGGCGGTGTCGCCTGATTCCGGTGGAGCCAAGCGCGCCGAACAGTTTCGCCGGGCCCTCGAACGACATCTGGGACGCTCAGTGGGCAGCGCACTGATGGAAAAGCACCGTGCTCACTCGACGCTGACGGGCACCCTCTTGGTTGGCGAAGTATCGGGTAAGACAGCCATCGTTTTCGACGACCTGATCAGCACCGGTGAAACGCTGAAGCATGCGGGCCTTGCCTGTCAAAAGGCTGGAGCCACCCGATTGTTCGCAGCGGCGACCCATGGCCTGTTCACTGCTGGCAGTCATCAGTTCGACAAGCCGCTTTTCGAACACATTGCGATCTCTGACAGCGTGCCTCCCTTTCGCCTGCCCCCCGAGTGCGTGACGCAGCACTTGCACATACTCGACACCACCGGCCTGATAGCCACGTTGCTGGCTGAAAATGGAGCATGGGGTACCGTCTGAGCAGGTGAAGCTGCTCGTCCTGATCAGCTAATCTGACCTGCATCAGATGGATGTTCTGCGCTTCCACCTCCCAGGAAAAGGCCTGCCGAGCTTGCACGCTATCGAGCCAATTCGGCGCTAACGGCAAGTTGGCCAGGGTTTTCTTGATGACCGCCGGATGCATGGTTGCCCCCTTGAGAGCGCACTGTTTAACGGAGCCAACTGCCCTTCCTGGCCATTCCTTGCGCAGCGCTGACCCGCCGTTGTGGATAGTCGTCATCGGTCCGTCTTTAAACCGCCAGTACGCTGCAAGGCACCTGATACAGAATATGTTCGGTCGTGCTGCCCAGCAGTTTCTCCCTCCCGTGGTACTGAACTCTGCCCATCACGATCACATCCACGTTGTGCGTGTTGACGAACTCGCTCAGCGCCGAGACGGGATGTCCCAGAGTAAAATGCCGACGGTTTGCAGGCACACCGTACCGACCGGCGAATTTCAGGAACGATTTTTCCAGCTCTTTACGCAGCCCCTTGGTCAGCTCAGACAGTTTTAAACCACCACCCAATTCCTCTAGGTAGTCTTGCGGAATGTCATAGGCATACAGCAGGTGCAACTCGGCATCACACTGTATGGCGAGGCTGGAAGCCTGTTGGATTATGCGGTCATTCAATTCGCTGTTCTCAGGCCCATCCGCCGCCGCATCAACCGCCGCCACGATCTTGCGCGCCAGGGCATGGTGAGCCCCACCCACCAGATAAACCGGTATCGGACAGTGGCGCAGCAAGTGCCAGTCCAGCGGGGTGAAAAACGTGCGCTTGAGCGCAGATTCATGCTGGATTTCCTTGATCAACAGGTCAGGCTGCAATTCCTTGACGTGATCCAGGATGTCTTGCTCCATGTCATCAGTCCAAGCCACCTCGGTGGTCACCTCGATCCCTCTTCCACGCAGTCGTTTGGCCTGGTCCTTAAGCCAATCGCGATGGTCCTGCAGGTAACGCGCCCGAGCCTTTTCCCGGTCGCCTTCTTCGAGCAGCGACAACAGTTTCAACGCAGGAATCAACGTCGCAATATGCAAACGTGCACCGCTGGCCTTGGCGAGCGCTGCGCCATGGTCGATTGCCGGAGAATGGCGCAAGGCCAGGTGGGTGATGAGTAACAACTGTTGATACTGGCTCATGATCTGACTCCACGCAGAGAGGGCTTCAACGTCTGCCGCTGGCCTCGAAGGACTCAGCCGTTGCGTCCACGCCGGACCTGGCACCAGCGTTGATTCAGGTTGCTCCCCTGGACTGTGCCTGACGTTGATAAATATCAAATACCGGCGTGAGGCCCGCCGTAAGATGCGCAGCCTTTCATTGCACCGTACTTGATCAATATCAATTGGAGCGGGGCCTCCTTCTTCACACTGCCAAAAAGCCCGCACACGGCGTGGAGGCAAGAATGAACAACCTGCAAGACGAGGTCATAGCCTTTCTCTCCAGACCGTCCAGCTATGACACGTCAAACCAGCCAGTGGAGCGTATCGAGACCCATGGTTCGGTGATCTTTCTGCATGCCGACCGTGCCTACAAACTCAAACGCGCCGTGGCGTTTGCCGAGCTGGATTTTCTCAGTCTGCAAAACCGCAAAAACGCCTGTCAGGCCGAGTTACTACTCAATCGACGAACAGCGCCGACGCTGTATTTGAGCGTCTGTTCGATCAATCGCCTGGCGAATGGCCGGCTGGCGCTCAACGGTTGCGGACAGGCGGTTGACTGGCTCGTGGTGATGCGTCGTTTCGCTCAGGATCGGCTATTTGACCGCATGGCCGTTGAAGGACATCTGACCGAACCGATAATCGAACAGTTGGGGGCTGAGATCGCTCGCTTTCATGCGAGCGCACAAATCACTCCGGCTTTCGGCCGCACCAAGAACCTGCATGAAGAAATAGAGAAAAACCATCGGGAAATGTCTCGCTACCCATCTATCCTCGACATCGCGACCGTCACGGCGATTGCACACAGCTCCCGGACCCAGTTGCAATCGTTGAGCGCGGGCCTTGAGGCTCGTCGCCGCGCGGGGCTTGTTCGCCGCTGCCATGGTGATATGCGCCTGGCCAATATCTGCCTGCTCGATGGTCAGCCGACACTCTTCGATGGCATCGAATTCAGTGAGCGGCTTGCCTGCATCGATGTGCTCTACGACCTGGCGTTTGTGCTGATGGACCTGCAACACCATGGCCTGAACAGGTTAGGTGCGCGTCTGTTGTCCAGTTACATCAACCACTGTGTTTGGGAGGAAGATTGCAAACCCTTGGCGTTTTTCCTTTCTTTGCGGGCTGCCACGCGCTGCTTCTCCCTTGCGGGTGCAGCGCTACGTCATGCCGATCCGGCCAAGCGTTACGAGAAAAAAGAAAAAGCTGTGCAGTTGATGCACCAGGCACTGAATTACCTGCACGGCGAAAATCCGCTGCTCAGTCACCTGGCGTTAATCGAGACGTCTTCGTATACGTGAGCGTTACCCCTTTCACAGCCATCACTCAGGGAACGGTGGCTGGGCAGGTGATTCCTTTTCCGGGATATCAGTCATGGTCGCCTCTGTCAGCAACAAGATACTGGCGACTGAAACAGCATTTTCGAGGGCAACACGCACCACCTTCGTCGGGTCAATGATGCCGGCTTCGTACATGTCGACATAGCAATTGGCGGACGCATCGAAGCCAATGTTCCCAGGTTCCGCAAGCATGCGCGCAACCACGACGCCGGCATCCACTGCCGAATTTTCAGCGATGAGTCTGGCCGGGGCTTCCAGCGCTCGGCGAAGAATCTGCAAGCCGGTCCTGGCATCCCCCTCATAGCGGGCCTCTTCGGCTGCGATAATCGGGACGGCCTTGAGCAGCGCAAGACCACCCCCCGGGACAATGCCCTCGGCGATTGCCGCCCGGGTCGCTGAGATAGCATCATCCAGTGCATCCTTGCGCGCCTTCATTTCGGCTTCGGAAGGCGCCCCGACCCGGATCACCGCGACACCTCCAGACAGCCTGGCCAGTCGTTCCTGAAGCTTTTCACGGTCGTATTCGCTGGTGGTGGTGTCCATTTGTGCGCGGATCTGCTGCAAACGCGCCTCGATGGCCTCGTGTGTACCGGCGCCCCCTATCAGCGCAGTGCTGTCTTTTTGCACCACGACTCGATGAGCACGTCCCAACTGGTTCAGTTCCACCTGTTCGAGGGTGACGCCCAGTTCGTTGGAAACCACCGTTGCACCCGTCAGAACGGCCATGTCCTGAAGCATTTCCTTGCGCCGATCACCAAAGCCTGGCGCCTTGATTGCCACCGCTCGCAAAACACCTCTTATCTGGTTGACGACCAGTGTGGTCAACGCCTCACCTTCGATGTCGTCTGCGATCAACACCAGCGGTTGCCCGCTTTTGGCAACGAGCTCAAGCAATGGGAGTAAGTCTTTGAGTGCACCGATCTTATGGTCGCAGAGCAGCAAGTAGGCATCATCGAGTTCGACCTGCATCTTCTCGGCATCGGTGACGAAATAAGGTGAGACATAACCCCGGTCAAACCGCATGCCTTCCATGACCTCGACCACAGTTTCGGTGGTCTTGGACTCCTCGACACTGACGACGCCTTCAACGCCGACCTTTTCCAGGGCGTCTGCCACCAGCTGACCGATGACGGCATCGTTATGCGCCGACAGCGTGGCGACCTGGGCCTTTTCCTTGGGAGTGCTGACTGGACGCGACTGGGTTGCGAGGGATTCCACGACCAGCAACAGCCCTCGATCCAGGCCGCGCTTGAGGTCGATCGCACTGGCCCCGGCAACGACGTTGCGGATGCCATCGGCCAGGATTGCATGGGCCAGCACCGTTGACGTACTGGTTCCGTCCCCTACCGCATCGCCTGTGCGCTCGGCCGCCTGACGCAGCATTTGCGCACCCAGGTTTTCCTCGGGGTCGAGCAGGTCAATGCGTTTGGCGATCGTGACGCCATCATTGCAGACCGTCGGATTGCCCCACTTGTTCTGGATCAATACCGATTTTGATTTCGGCCCCAACGTCACGCGCACGGCGTCCGCCAACTGTGTGGCGCCACTCAGGATTTTCTCGCGAGCTGCAGCACGAAACACGATTTTAGTGTGAGCCATCAGGGTGCTCTCCGGGCCGGGTTTACAACAAGTGTGTTTTGGCAGCTTCTATGAAATGGCCCGAGCGACGTTGACTTTTATCAACAAATTGACAACGCCTCCAAGCCCCAAGCCGCCCGGATAACCGACTGTCAGCTCACGCCCCGGAATTGACAAAGATCAATTCGCGCAGCAAGAAACCGAGTCCAAATGAAAATGTAGAAAACAAGGTGTGTTCAGCGGGGTGAACGTCGAAGGGAGCTGCTATTCGGTCACAGCCGAGCATGCCCTGGAGCGTCAACTGGACACGTGACGAATAGAACCGGGCGCGGTTGTCTCAATATGGAAAGTTGAGGGGGATCAGGACACCCAGCTCACCTTTTTGTGCTTCCAGAAGGAGTACGACCATGGCCATCAATGAATCAGCCATGCAGCATGCAGCCAACCTTGAATCGATCAGCCGCAGCAAGGCGTTGTTTTTTGAAGCCGACCGTCTGAACGATCAAGCCTACGCACTGTTGAGCGAGCCCGTTTCGACTCAGATCATCCATAAGTTTTCTGACGCAAAAAAACGGGCGGATGAAAAATACCGAGAAGCCTGGCAGGAGTGGTTGCATACCAGGGCGAAAACAACCGATGACAGAACGTGAATGAGGGGCGCTTTGGTAAAACGGTCTGTTTGCGGATTTCAGTGGTGTTCTGTTGCACTTTGCTCAGGACATCAAGCGTTATCGAAGCCTGGTGGTTGGATGCCGAGTCCGCCTTCAGCGCCCCGCTGTTTCCTCAAATACTGACAAAGCTCAACGTTTTACTAACACATAGGGATTTAATGATTCCATCCTGATGCCCCGATCAAGGGGTCTGTGAATTGGTGGACATGCTGCTGGAAAAAGACGCCAGGCTGGTTCCCGTCGAGCGCACCGGGATCCAGTTGGGCCAGACCACCAATGCACGCTTGGTATGGCTTGCTCCAGAATCGGTGATGCTGGTCGTTGGAAATTCGGGCTCTGGCAAATCCAGCTACATCACTTGGCTGACCGAACGTATGGTCGAGGCTCACCAGGGATTTTGCATCATTGATCCCGAGGGTGACTATCTGACCCTGGACAATGCGGTAACGGTTGGTGGCCTGACCGTCCCTCCGACGACAGAAGAGTCGGTCCACCACCTTTTACAGGCGCAGCTCAATGTAGTGGTCAGCGCCCTTGCTCTGGATCCGGCAGCACGAGTGCAACTGTTCGGCGAACTACTGCCCTTTATCCAGCATCTTCGCAGCGCTTCAGGTCGGCCGTACTGGCTGATAGTGGACGAAGCTCATTACATGCTTCCCCACTGTGCCGATTGGCCGCCCGGTTTTCTCGGAAACATCGGTGCAATCATCGTTGCCCTCGACTTCGATCAGGTATGCCCAGCCCTCCTTGAGGGGGTAGACGTGCTGGTGACACTAGGCAGCACCGCCAGGGAGTTGGCCGAACAGTTCGCCAAACGCATGCGGCGCCGGAGTCCCGAGTTTCCGGAACGCTCTCCAGGCCTCGAACATGCCTGTCTCTGGAACCTTCATGAAGGCGATGAGGTGACTCTGCTCAATCAGGTTCAGCCCAATCAAAAGCACCATCGCCACAGCGGCAAGTACGTCGCTGGGGATGTCGGCGCATGGCATTCATTCCACTTTCCTACTCTTGGCCAAAGTGCCTCGAACCTGACTGAGTTTTTGTCCTCGTCATCGCAGCTTGCGGACCTCCCCCTTCGCGAACATATGGATGCGGGGGATTTTTCCAATTGGTTCCGCAAGGTGATTCGGGACGATGTGCTTGCCAATAAGACACACCTTATTGAAACAGACAGAACACTGGCGCCCAAGAATGCATTGGAACAGATCACGCGCCTTGTGCAATCGCGCTATCACCTCTAGGAAATCACGGCTGAACTACCTGGGCCAGCCCACCGTCAGGCGCTCACAGGGCATTGATACAGTCCGAACCGTCCTCCTCCGTCACAGGTTCAAGGGCTAGAGGATCAAGCCTGTGCCTATCGACCAACGCCAGGCGCACCATACCGTTTTTGTCGAGGAGCTTGTGTGCCAGGCATTCACACAAAGATCGAGGCAAGGTATTTGTAAGGGACTCTATGCCGGCATTCTCAAGCTCTATCTCGAATCTCGCGGTGCACGTACTTATCAAATCCTGCATGGCGCGAGAGGCGAATTGAAACGTTGCAAGATAAGCCATCGCCAGCGCCAGCAGGATCGACAGCAGGATGATTGCCTTGCGTTTCCAGGGCCTGGTGCCCGACCGATGCAGGTGCCCGAGTGCCAAGCCTTTGCCCGAGCACCAGTCGTGTACCGCGTGAATCCTGCTGACAAGCTTGTTGGTTGTCATGACCGGACCTCTCGCCCATGTTTACCAAAATCATGGCGCCGATAGACAGATGCCGTTTGACCTGGATCAACTTGCGCGCGAGCGGTTCCCCTTCATCGTGCCCTGTGCAGCGTGAAAGGGGTGGTAGCCGGATGTTTGGATGTTTGAAGGGATCCGAGTACACGTCTGGGCGGCAGCTGGCGAGATAAACAAAGAAAACCTCTCTGAACGACCGCGACGAATGCGCCACCTTTCAAGGCTGCCAGAGAAAAACGGTCTAATCCCTCCGGGAGCTTGAGGAATACACTTGATGAGGGGCTCCTGGCCAAATGTGTTTAGGGAGCCCACCAAGCATCTACTTTCCAGGAGCTTCCCCATCCACGTCTGACAAAAGTCATTTGGCTGACTCCCGTCAAGGTATGTCGCCATGTTATCGACTCTGGAACTGCGCCACCTCGTAGAGCAAAGCTTTCTGCCGACACGCTGCGACTGTACGGTAGATCCCCGTTCGTTTTTATCAGGGCACCTCGAATCAGGAAATCCTGACGGTCACCGGGATCCCGATTGCCCCGCTCAACAACGGTTTTGCCATCGAGACCCTTATCTCGGATCTGCGCAACGACCTCGATCGTGTCAGCCCTGTTGCTCCCCGCTACTCGGCCAATCATTTTGAGAAAAGGTAGCAGCGAACACGAAAGCAATAGCAAGCCGGGCATCAGGCCCGGGCCGAGAGCTATCAGCTTGCCGCTTATTCCCTATCTTCCAATTCTCACGCCTTCCACTGCCTGGGCATAACGTTTGGTCGCCTCAGTCACCAGGCGCTTTCGCTCCTCTCGGTCGATGAAACCTTGTCTCAGGTACACCTCTACCAGTCGGAGCAATTCTTCATATTGCTCCTGCGCAGTCATGCGGATATCAGAGCAATCCAGCAAGTTATGCCACGTGGCTAGCGCTTGTGATTTCCGGTCTTCGTACATGGCACCCGTTTCCAAGGGCTGTATGCGGTAGAGACTGCCAACTGGCGAGACGTTCACCGGGGACGACATACGGCATCTCGCGCTACCTGACCCAGCGTCAATAGAACGTTGTTTTTTCGAAAGACCGCATAACCGCTGATCAGTTAGTTCGGTTTTTTGACACTTCCCCGATATGTGGTCACAACTTTTGCGCTCCACCGGGTCATAACACGGTAGCCGCCGATGGAATATTGGCATTTATCGTAGTTTCGGCCTGATATGGAGATAAGCATATGATTTTTAACGTACAAAATTTTGGCGCCAAAGGAGATGGCATCACTGACGACACCGCGGCTATACAAAGTGCAATTGATGCAGCGGCCGCCGCAGGGGGTGGGCAGGTGTATATGCCGACCGGAACTTATATCGTTTCGGGAGGCGAAGAACCC
>LNAP01001021.1_pt1 | contig 40706 bp, 40 predicted proteins | sample 602601 | NCBI WGS metagenome assembly LNAP01 (sample SAMN02440304, study PRJNA202911) | soil metagenome | biome: Subtropical and temperate rainforests or woodlands; isolation source: soil samples (1 kg each in a 20% v/v slurry with milli Q water) were... ...
TGCAGAAATTCGACGAGATGTACGCCATGCTGCCCTTTGATGGCAGCAATGTGCGCGAGCACTACAAGCGCTACGGTCAGTGGCTTTGCCGCCAGCGCTGCCACAGGCCGATCACGCCGTCGGACGACCAGAACACGATGGCGAGAAAGCCAAGCCCGATCAGCAGGCGGAAACGGTTGCCGTCGAGCCCGATCTTGACCAGGAAGTCCAACGCGAAGGTGCGCAGCAGGACGAAGACTAGCGCGCCGATATAGGGGCCGACCGGCCGCGTGATACCGCCGACGACGGCGATGATGAGGATGTCGATGCAGGCGCCGACGCTGACCGTGCCCGGCGATATCTGGCGGTAGTTCCAGACCTGGAGCACACCGGCGAGGCCCGCGATGAAAGAGGCCACCGCATAGCCCGCAACGCGGTGCGCATTGACGTTGAAGCCGAGTGCGGCCATGCGGCGCGGGTTGTCACGCACGCCCTGAAGCGCCAGACCGAACGGCGCCCGGGAGATGTAGTCGACGGCGAAGTAGCAGAGCGCTGCGACCGCGAGCACGATATAGTAGAAGGGGACATCCCAGCGCCAGTCGACGCCCCAGAAATGCGGCGTGGCGACGTTGTTGATGCCGGTGTGGCCGTTGAATATCGGCCAGTTCTGGTTGGTGAAGTAGTAGAAAGCCGCGCCGATCGCGAGCGTGATCATGATGGTGTAGATGCCCTCGGTGCGCACCGCGAGCGTGCCGCCGAGCGTGCCGAAGAGAGTCGCAAGCGTCAGCGCCATCGGTACTGCCAGCCACCACGGCCAGCCCAGGCTGATATTGGCATTGCCGCTGACGCCGAACACCGCGACCATGTAGGCGGACAAGCCCGCGATGGTGAGCTGCATCAGGCTGACCATGCCGCCATAGCCGGCCAGGAACATCAGGCTGAGCGCGATGGTGCCGAGGATCAGCGTCGTCGCGAAGATCTCGATCAGGAAGAAGCCGTTGGCGATCAGCGGCATGATCAGGAGGATGACTGCCACGATCCAGGCCGCGGGATTGTTGATGTCGGGCCACCCGCGCACAGCCGGCCGCTGAACCGTTGCGGCGGCCTTGTGAACCTGGACGCGGGCATCGTGGGTGACGGACATGTCAGCGTCTCGCCAGCAGGCCCTGCGGCCGCACCGCCAGCACCAGCACCATGATCAGGAACGTCACGACGATCGCATAGGTCGGGACGTAGACCGAACCGAGCTGCTCGGCGAGGCCGATGATCAGCGCGCCGAGCGCGGCACCGGGAATCGAGCCCATGCCGCCGACGATCACGACCACGAGGGACGCGAGCAGAAAGCGGATGTCCTCGCCGGGGGAGAGCGACTGGAAGGTGCCGCCGACCACGCCGGCGATGCCCGCCAAGCCAGCGCCGAGCGCAAAGACGAGCACGAAGACGATCTGGATGCGCACACCGGTCGCGGCGAGCATGTCGCGATCATCGACACCCGCGCGGATGATCATGCCGATCCGGGTGCGGTTGAGCGCGAGCCACATCGCGATGCCGATGATCGCGGAGGCCAAGAAGATCACGAGCCGCACCAGCGGATAGCGCAAATAGACCGGCTCGCCCGAGGACTTCACCGCGGTGATCAGCGGCAGCTCGATCGGCCCGATCAGCCAGTTCGGCGTCTGGATTTGGTAGAAGTCGCCGCCGCAGGCCCACAGCATCAGATCGGCAAACACGATCGAGAGCCCGATGGTTACCATGGTCTGACGCAGGTCCTGGCCCTCCATGCGACGGAAGACCAGGACCTGGAGCAGGACGCCGACCAGCGCCGTCAGGATGAAGGCGATGATGAAGGAAAGGATCCAGGAACCGGTCGAGGCGCTGATGGCGTAGCCGACATAGCCGCCGAACAGATACAGCGAGCCGTGCGCGAGGTTGACGTTGCGCATCAGACCGAAGATCAGGGTAAAGCCGCTCGCGACGAGGAAATAGAGGCCGCCGAGCGTGATGCCGTTGAAGAGCGCGTTGAGGAAGACCCGCTTGCGGCCGATCGCCTCTTCAAGCCCTGCTGGCCACACCGCGAAGATCAGCCACAGCGCCACGGCAATCGCGATGATGACGATCAGCGCCCAGGCGGGATGACGCTCTACAAAGCGGGTCATGCCTTCACCTCGCACCGCTTGCGAGGCAAGGTCGCACGCAGACCGTCACCGGCCGCAAGCCCTGCCATGCAAGCCCTGCCATGAACGTACGCTCCCTGTCGAGCGCGATCCTCTTTTCGGGACCGCGTTCCGTACACCCTAATGCGGCTGTAAGGGAGACGTTTGATCGACAGTATCTTTTCGCGCACCGGTCAGGCGCGCAAAACCTTGGCGGCGCGGCGATAATCGGTCGGGGCCATCCCGACATTGGCGGCGAAGAAACGAGTGAAACCGCTTTGCGAGGAGAAGCCGAGATCGAAGCCGATATCGGCGATCGGTGCCTCGCTCGCCACCAGCGATTCCAGCGCCTGCTCCATCATCAGCGTGTTGAGATAGAGGTGTGGGGTGACGCCGGTCTGGGTGCGGAACAGCCGGTAGAAATGAGGCCGCGACAGGCCGGATTCGCGAGCGATGGTGTCGAGCTCGATCTCGGCGCCGGGACTCTCCGACATCATCTTGATGCATTTGCGAACGCGAAAATCAGTCACGGAACCGTTTGGGCGCGGATCGCGCGCGGTCGCGGCCTGCTGCCAGCTCTCGTCGTAGCAGACGTCGATCAGCCTTCGCAGCTCGGCATCGAGGCTGTTGAGCGAGGGTGCGCCGCACACGAGGGCGGCGGCATGCCTGATCTGCTTGTCCAGCGCAAGCGACCGCGAGAACTGGGTCCGGCCGAAGCGCAGGCGGTCGGCGCCCGGCGCATCGGGCGCGAACCACTCCGCATTGACATAGAGCACGAAGAAAACCGCGCCGCCGTCGAGATCGGAGGGCAGGAAATTATGCGGCTCCCATGGATTGATCGCGACGACGGAGCCTTCGGTGAGCTCGTAACGCCCGTCGCTGACATCGATGCATGCGGGACGCCCCCCGACATGGAAGATCAGATGACCTTCGCGATGTGCGTGGATGTTGAAAGGGCGGTTCAACTGATAGACCGTCGCCCGGCCGAAGCGGCCGTGGAAGACGGCGAGCGCCCGGCTCATGCCTTCTCTCCCAGTAGCTCTTGTCTTTTTCGGTAACGTTCAACAACCGGGGAGAGAATGCAAGGGCGCACGTGTCGCGCTCTTTGCAAATCTCTCCCCGGTCAGTCATGGCTCGCGAACGAGACTACGTCAGTACTTCTTACATTCTGGTACTGTACGGCTTGGCAAACCGATCTTGGCGAACACCGCGGGGTCATAGCCCAGCGTCTGATTCACGTTCGGGATCACCTTCACGACCTTGGAGAACAGCGCGCCCTTGCCGTCGTCGACGACCTCGGTGACGAAGTTGGTGCCGATCGCCTGGCGGTTGGAGTCGAGCTTGATCTTGCCGTTGGGCGCGTCGAGCTCGATCTTGGCGAGGGCGTCCTTATACTTGGCCTGGTTGTTGGAAAGATCGCCGTTGACCTGACGCAGCGCCAGGATCAGCGCCATGGTCGAGCCGTAATAGTTGGTCGCGAGCAGCGACGGGCTCGGGAAGCGCTTGTTTGGCGGGAAGGCGTCCTGATAGTCCTTCACGAACTTCTGCCAATTTGGATTCTCCCAGGTGTCGGCCTGGCCGCTCGCGGCGAGCGTCCCGACCAACGCGCTCTTGGCGTTGCCCTTCGACGACAGGATGGTCTGGTCGATCATGATCGAACCGCCCATCAGATGCGCCTTGCCGCCGGCCTGCTGGTATTGGTTGAGGAAATTGACGGCGTCGGCGCCGCCGAGGCCGAGGTAGATCGCATCGACATCGTCTGGCAACGCGGCGATCACCGAGGCAAAATCCTTGGTGCCGAGCGGCACCCATTGCCGGTTGGTGACCTGTCCGCCGGCACCGCAGAATTCGAGAACGAGGCCGAACACCTGGGTGTAGATGAACGAATAATCCTCGCCGACGGTCGCGATCTTGCGATACTTCTTTTCGTCATAGGCGTATTTGCCGAGGCCCACCTGCCACTGCGCACCGTCCATGTTGTAGCGGAAGAAGTTCGGAGCCGGATCGACATAGGTCGTTTCCTGGGCGCCGGAAGCGGCATTGATGAAGGTCAGCTCCGGATGGGTCTTTGCGAAATTCTTGACGGCGATGCCCTCGTCGCCGGACAGCGGCGACAGCAGGATCTGCACCTTGTCCTGCTCGATCAGTTTTCGCACGGCGCGGACGGCGGAGTCCGGCGTTGCGTCAGTCGATGCGATAACGAATTCGAGCTCTTTATCGCCGACCTTCTTACCCAGCACGTTGAGCGCCGTCTGGAAGCCGCGGATGCCGTCCTCGCCGAGCACGGTATAAGTGCCTTCGAGGGTGGCGGTGACGCCGACCTTGATCTTCTCCTGCGCGAAGGCGGTGCCCGACAATAACAGGCTGCTCAACGCGATCAGTCCTAGACTGCCTTTCAACATTGCTCTCCTCCCTGGGGTGTTCTTGTCGCTGTTTTTCGCCGCACCCTCGTGCGTCCGCCGCGCGGTGCGGCGTTTCGGCAAGGCGAGCGGTCGCTTCGACGGTTTATTGGGAGGGAGGCTAGCCGAACTCGGATGCAGCGCACGCGTCGGAGCCATGCGCGGCTTAACGGGCAGTCTCATTTTGAATATTGCGGCGCAAATTTTTTCGCAATGCAATAGACTCGATCGTGCCGCGCGGCCGTAGCATGGAAGTCGAGGCGATGATTTCCAACCGCGACAAGGGCTTCGTCGTGCACGGCTAAGATGCCCAGATCGAGGTCAGTACCTTAAACGTTGGCCCGCTACGGCTTGCTGCACGGCAAGGTCATTAGCGTCTCGCGCGATGCCGTCGTCAAGGACAAGCCGCCAGAGCAAAATGGTGCTGCGAAGCAGGGCGGCCGCGTTGTTCGAAATCGAGTGTGCCCGCATGCTCCATGCGGCGTGCGAGGCACGCAGGTGCAGGTCGAGAACAAGATAGTCTACTTCGCGCCTGGCAGGGCGGTGACAGTCGAGATCAAGATAGATCAGCGTCGGATGATCGAGTTTGTGATGCCGCCGCGGTTGGATATCGGGCAGGAGATTGAAGCTGTCGTGTCGTGAGGGGCTGTCAGTGCTCCCAATCGGCGTGGTCCAAGGCATGTGAGGTGTCCAGCCAGGCATTCCCGGGTGAAGTTGTCGACCTTGGCCAGGAGATGGAAGCGACAGCCGACTTCCCGCCGTAAGGGTCTCGAAAATGTGGCGCGTGCAGCCTCGCTTCCGTGCGCCGGACGTGCGCACTGATAATCCGAAGAACAGATTTTCGCTTCCAATTCATGCACATATGGTCCTGGACGAGCCAGGCAGCAGAGGCTTGATCAAACCCAATTTCACAGTCAGTCCATCTCAGTTAAATGAACGGCTTAGATCGAAAAATTTCTACGGCCCCCATGATGGATTGGAGCGAGAGTTCAAGTGTTTCAATCGGTAGAAGGCGGCGTGTGCACGACGTGTGCACCGGCAGATCAAGAGGAATCCATCGCAGGCAAGTCGGGACTCCTTCGTTGGAGCTGCGCGACGTCCGCAATGCGTCGACGGACAGAGAGCGGGTGCGCTGCGCAGCGCTGGGCGCCCGCGCAGGGCCTAAGATGCTTAGCTATCTCGCGAGGGCACAGCATAGGTGAATCTCGAGGTGTCGCGTGAGCTGCAGTGAGAAAGCAAAAGCCGGGGTCGGGGGTTCGAGTTGCTCCCCCGCTTCCAATTGTTCGATTTCGTATGCCAAGCTACGATCTCGTGCGATTTCCAGCTCCTGATGGTAGCAGTTGGCGCACCAGAGATGCGAGCGTTTGCCGAACGAGGCAGATCTGATGTTGACAGCTTCTGGCGCCAACCGGAGATTGGCAGACAGAGGCATGTCGGGAAACAGGCGGCGGCATCGACGAGCTTGCGATGCGCTCAGCTCTGCGCGCTTAAGCCACGAGTACCGCTGACTGTCCGAGCTCCTTCGTTGCGAAAATGGGGCTTGAACGCATGCTCCGGCACGTCGCGCGACATGCAGCTGCCGGCATCGATCATGTAGAGAACTGCGTTATTGACCAGGCGAAAGATCCGGATTGTGCGGCAATAGTCATTCACGGCTTCGGCGATCAGCTCGCCCTCCGCCCGGTATGGCATCGAGAGCGTCGCTGAGCTTGAGGATCGCCGATTCCAAGTGACTCGTGCTGGCTTCGATCTGTCAGCCGCTTGCGCCTGGAAGCCCGCGATGAGTTCCATCGACAGCAGCACCGGTGCCGGTTCAACACCTTAGCTAGATCGACAAGCCATTATCCGCCCCTGTCGACGTAGGGATTGCCGCCGCCAGCGCCGATAGAGACCCTCGCAGTATTTCCGAGGTGACTCTTGAGCCTTGTAAGTGCTTCGGCAGACCAATTTCGGACATCGGCAACGGCAACCCATGCCTCAACATAGTGTTCCGGCGCGTAGACATGGCCGTACCCGAGCGGCGTACCGGTTGCTACCGCCATGTCGACGGCGATCTGCAGCATGGTCACGACAGGATACCATCGCAGCTCGGGCGAGACGTCCGGGCCGCGCGGCGCATTCATCCAGGTTGGGCGCTGGTAGGCATACCGATGGTCGAAGAATGTGATCGGATCGCTTGCATATTGCAAGAAGACGACGCGCATCGGGCCCCATGGCGTGTCCGGGGCGACGGTCGGCCCGTTCTGGTTCATAAACCGCACGAAGCGGCCATCACGAAATGTGGGCAGCCAGGCCGGGGAGCCGGCATTGCGGTTCGCTGTGATCGAGCGCCAGATCCTGCTCGTGAAAGGTGAACCGCTCCAGAGTGCCCCGGCGATCGGGTCGCCAATGGTCTCGAACAGCTCGGCGGAGTTTTGCGAATTCATTGCTCCAAGACTCAGGCCGTGAAGGTACAACTTTGGGCGCCGATCCTTCGGCAGCGTCGTCCAACGCCTGTAGATCGCGGCAAACAGGGCTCGCGCGGATTCCGCGCCGTATTCCGGTTGAAACAGCAGCGAGAGCGGGCTGTTGAGATAGGAATACTGCACGGCGACGCTGGCAACGTCGCCATCGGCAAGATACTCAATCGCATCCATCGCTGCCGGGTCGATCCAGCCTGTGCCGGTCGGGGTAATGACGACAAGAACGGAGCGCTCGAACCCTCCTTGGCGCTTGAGCTCGTCCAGTGCTAATTCTGCGCGCGCACGCGCCGTTTCCGCGCCGCGCAAGCCCACATAGACGCGGAGCGGATCCCGGGCCGGGCGGCCCGTGAATGCTCCGATCTGCGCGGCGGTCGGTCCGGAAGCCACGAACTCCCGCCCGGCACGCCCGAGTTCATTCCACTTCACCAGCGACGCGTCGCTTCCCGTTCGTCCGACCTCAGCAGGCTGCGGCCGCTCCGGTTCAAGCAAGGCGTCAAACTCCCGAAACGACGAATCCAGCGCGCTGAAGGCTGCGCGAATGAGTAGATTGTTGGCGATCGACCAGACCACGACGACGACTAGGAGGAGGCCGACCAGGTTCGCAATCCGCCTCGGGATGAACCGCCGGATCCGGGCAGAGAGGAAGCTGGTAGCCAGCTTGAACGATTGCGCCAGCACGAGCAGCGCGAAGAACGTGATGAGCGCTATGGCGGAGACCTTGAGAGGATGGGCGGTTTCAACCAGCTCCATGTCCATGGCGGCACGGATCGAATTTTGCCATTCCGCCGCCCGCCAGAGAAACAGAATGATGATCACAAAGCAGCCCGCCGCGACCATCAGGTTGACGGCCGATCGGATGTGGGTCGATGGTTCGGGTAGTTCGAGGTAGTGCCAGAGCCAACGCCAGAGCACGCCGATCTCGTAGCCAATTGTAAAGCAGGCGCCGGCAAGGACCCCTTGCGTCAGATAGCTTCGCGGGACAAGCGTCGGCGTGAGCGCGGCCGCAAAAAACAACGCTCCCAAGACCAATCCGACGCCCGACAGAGAAGACAAGGACCGCCGGACAACATGCGCCGGAATTTTGACGATGCTCACGCCGCGCCACCTCCAACGCAGTTTGGGAATTCCGCCGCTTATATCGAACTTGCGTGAACGGCAAAGGACCGGCAGCGCAAGTGCGAAAACTCACCTCGTGGCTATCGAGCAGTACAGCAGGATCGGCATCAATCTTCCACTGCCTTACTCTCGCGGCAGCTTGTTGGCACGCGCGGGTTCGTCGTAACCTCTCCGGCGGCTGTAGTACATCAATGCCGTGAGGCCACAGCCCGCCACGAGCGCAAGTATGGCGGCGGCGCCGACGATGATGTTGCCATACAGCGGCATTGAGGGGGTCGCCCGCCAGACCGACACCAGGTACCAGACGGTGGCAACGAGAAGTGCCGCCAGTACGACGCCGATGAACCAATGAATCCTGCTGGGCACGGTTTCCTCCATCATATGGCTGGCTTGCACGGGTTTTCCGGCAAGTCTACCGGGCCAATGTCGCGTTTGCGCCGTTAACCCCATCGCCAGCCGCAATGACGATGGCCGCGATGCCAGTAGCATTTCCAGCGACGACGAAGCGGCGACGGACGCCCCCGACGCGGCGGGGGCGGAGCTCCCCACCATTGCGCATTTGTCACGAAATCTGACGGCTCCTCAGCGCCTCCAGGATGGGATGCCGCCGGCATTGCCTCGGCAATCTCGATCAGACACACGCCCATTGTGCCGACAGCGCCCGCGGCAAGCGTATTCCGAGCCATGGCGAGCAAAGCGCGGCGTGTCGACGTGCTCATTTTCTCACTCCTCCGCCTCACGACGTGAGAGGCCCCGGACTACCAATCGATCCTCGCGACAGGTTGCCGAAGGCATCGTTCGCAACAGGCTGCGCTCGAACCTAGTGGTGACCACCCAAGTCCTGCATCAGATGAAACCCTGAGGCGCCGCACGGGCATTTCCGATCGCCTCTCCGGATTCTGGCGGACCGGCGAGGAGCGTCGATCTGCGCAGCCGTGGGAGGTCATTTGGGATTGGTGTCCTTGTAGATGATGCCGTCCTTCATGATGATGACGAACTTGTTGGCGGGGTCCGCGATGAGGTGAATGTCTTCCAGTGGATTGCCGTCGACGAGCAGGAGATCGGCCAATGCGCCTTCTTCGACCACTCCGATCTTGCCTGGATAAGGATTGCGCGCACCGCAAAGTGCGAGCAGCTCTCCATTGGCCGACGTCGCCATTGCCAGCGCTTCCGCCGGCGTGAACCAGCGCGTGAGGTCCACGATTCCCTGACCCTGATGCTCGGCCAGTGCCTTCGAGAAGAGGATATCGGTTCCGAAGGCAGTCTTGATCTTGAATTTCTTGACGAAACCGTACACAGTGTCGGTTCCCGCCACGACCTGACGCATCTGCGCTTGTTGGGCTGGGGGGAGCATGGCGGCACCGCCGAGGTCCACGAATGGCTGCGTGCTCAGCCAGATATTCTTCTCAGCAATGAGACGTGCAGTCGGCTCATCCATGAGGTGACCATGTTCGATCACTTTGACGCCTGCGGCGATGGACCGCCGAATGGCGTTCGGCGTGTATGCGTGGGTCGCCACATACGTCCCCCAATCGGTAGCCGCTTCGACCGCCGCCCGTAGTTCCGCTTCGCTGAAGGTGGTCACATCAAGTGGACTAAAAGGCGAGGCCACGCCTCCGCCCGCCGTCAGCTTGATCTGGGACGCTCCCTGCATGAGCTGTTCGCGCACGCGCTTGCGAACCTCGTCGGGACTATCGGCGATCATGCTTCCGCCGAGCTGTTCGACGCGGCTCGTTCCGCCCTGGCTTTGCGGCAGCTCCCAGAGCTCGCGGAAATCTCCATGGCCGCCGGAGACGGTGATGACGGCGCCCGATGGGTAGATGCGAGGGCCCGGGACGATACCTTCATCGATCGCGCGCTTCAGCGAGAAGGCGGGACCGCCCATGTCTCTGACGGTTGTGAACCCCCGCATCAGCGTCGCCGTCGCTTCCGCGCCCGCCAGCAGCGTCGTATAGCCAAGGTCGCTCGACAGCATTTGGGCTGGTGTCGGGCGAACCATCGTCGCGTGCCAATGCATGTCGCTGAGCCCAGGCATCAGCACGCGCCCGCCGCCTGCTATGATGCGGGTGTCCGCCCGACGATCGATCGGGATGGGCGCGGTCGCGATCCGCTCGATAATGTTGCCGCGGATGAGGACATTCGATGGAGCTGAAAGCGCCAGGTTCCTCCCGTCGAAGATGCGTACGTTCTCGAAAATGGTGACGGCGGTGCGCTCCTGCGCCGCCGCCGAGTTGAGGAAGGTGCACGTCGCAAGAATAATCGCAGCACATTCAGCTTTTCGCATCAGCATAGCTCCTTCCGCCGGCATGTCGTCATCTCCTCCCGCGCGCGCCTAGCGTAAGATTAGTCACGCCGGCTGCGAGGTTCAGCCCAATTGATCGCTCGATCGATAACGGCTGGAGGATAACCGTTCGGCGAGAGCCGCCGATCAGGACGTTGGCGCCGAGACCCGGCCCCAATGCGATATTCCCGCTCGCGCCCACATAGTTTCCACGCAACGTACCGGGACCGATGCGTGAATTCCTCGCGAAGACAGCCCAAGAGAGCGTGCCCGCGCTGGTGACACCCAGATCGAGGCCGACGCGCCTGATCCGTCCCTCATAGATGTATTGCCGGGAGGGATTAACCGCGTGAAATACGCAACGCAGTTCCTGGGTCGATCCGAGGACCAACCCAACGCGCGGCGTGCTGGCGCACAAGAGTCTGCCGACCCTGAATGGTTCGGCACGCGATGATGGCGCGGCGGCGCAAAGCAACGCGGATACTCCGATTGTTGCAAGAAGCAGGTTCATTCAGAGCTCCATTTGAGTGCGAGAGTCGACGGGCCGGACCTCGGCTGCCGATGGCGACGCGGCGGGATCGTGGCGGGCATCGCCGAGATAGTCCTCGGCGTAAAACCTGATGATCGCGATGCGGCCGATGGCGACCAGCGGCATCGCGAGCGCGATGCCCATGACACCGAACAACGTCCCCAGGAGGACGATCGCAGCGAGCGTCCAGCCGGGAGGAATCTCGATCGCCTGGCGCTGGATTAGTGGGCCGATCACGTAGCCCTCGACCGACTGAATGAACGTGTAGACGGCGACGGCCCAAATCAGCACCGAGCTGCCGAGCGGCATCGCGACGAGCGCGATCGGTATTGCGGCAGCGATCGGCCCGAGATATGGAACGAAGTTTGACAGGCCCGCCTGGAGACCAAGCACGAAAGGCCCGGGCAGTCCGATGACGTAAAGCGCGCCCCACACACACAAGGTCATCAGGACGATACGGATCAATTGCCCGACGAACCACAGCCGCAACACGTTTCCCATCTCGTTCATTACCGCCCGCATCCGGGGGCGATATGACGGCTTCACGAGCAACACGAGGCTTTCACGATGGCTGATCGGATCAAAGCCAAAGAGGATGCCGAGAAACGTGATCACGAGCGCGGTGGTCAGGACGCTGGAGGCGCCGCCGAGGACGAGCCGGGCATGACTGAGAAGGCGGCTTTGATCGGACAGCAGCCATTGCGTGAAGTCGCGGCCCCAGTCCGGTCCAAGCAACTCTAAGCCGTAAGTCAGAAGATGCTTCTGCAGCAGGTCTAGCTGGGCATCCATGACCGTGAGCAGAAGCCGCGTTTGCTCTGGCAGTTTGCCCGCGCCCCAGACCAGCCCGAACACCGCCAACGCCGTGAGCAGGACAAGGACTAATGCCATCCGCCAGGGACGGTCAAGCGGAAGAACGGGTGCGAGTGCTCTCGCTGCGGCATCCAGGAATGCGGCAAAGAGCACGCCCGCAAAGACAACGAGGAGACTTGGCGTGGTTTGCCATACCAGAAAGAGCGCGACGCAGGTCGCCAGCAAAATGATGCTCGTCGCGAGATAGCCGGGGCGCCCGTCGGTTGCCGGCCCATCGGGAAGGGCGCGTGGCGCGACCTCGTGTGGGCGATCCTGTCCTGTCAGCGCACTGCTCATCGTCGGGGCATCTCGCAGGTGCAGTGCAGCCTCCTCGCATGTGGACCTAAGTGCGAACGCGGCGGCTGCCATAATGTGGATGCACGCCTCCCCGATGACGCCAGTGGCGATGTTTGGTCGGATTCGTGTTGGTGTTCGGTGTGTTCGACCTGTTCGTAACCGGGGGGTGGGTAGGTTGCCGTGTCGCGGATGTGCCCGTCACGGACGACTGTGCCAGAGAGGAAATCGGATGTATCGCCGCCATCGATCCCCCGAGTATCAGAGCGCAGCATATTGTCCGGAGATACATCTTCAGCTCCAATGGACCAAAGCGACTTCAGATCGAGATGCGTGCAGCAGATCGATCGCGGGTCTTGGTCTTCCTGATCCGCAACCTTAGAGATCGCCTTTCGACCCGCACATCAGGGATACTCTGTAGGCGGGCGGGGCGGGAATCGGCGCGCCGAATTCCACGCGGCGACTTTCAGGTCTCGGGCGCGACCCTGCTCTGTCGGCAATTCGTTGAGAGGGCTCGTGGAACGGCTGCCAAGGCGACGAGCACAACGCCCATTCCGAAAAAATCGCCAGCCTTGGTGAGCTCTGCCGCAATACGCCGAGCGTGCTGGATGGCAGCGTCCCGATCGGCGTGCTCGAAGCCCACCTCGTCTGTGGAGAGACCGTATTTGTCGACAATATGAAAATAGTAGCGCACGCCCTGGATTAGTCCGGTGCGATTCCGCCTTCCAGTGACAAATATGTAAGGGGCATTGGCCAAAGGGATGAGATCCCCGCGACCGCGAAGCTTCTGCAAACGATCCGGTCTGCCTCTAGGGCTCATACCCCCTCTCGGCCAAGCCGGCGAGGTGCGGCACCTCGGGCGGCGAGCTCTGGGAGCGCCGAGATTTGCAGGCATATTTAAGGCGATTTTGTAATGCTTTTGAGTGTGGCCGCGGCATGTTGGAGGGACATACATGATGTCGCGACAGTCTCTCCCCGATTTGATGCCTCGGTGAAAAACTACTTGGTAATGTATTCGCTGCGGGGTAATAATTGGTACAACCGTAGGGTGATGTCTTGAAGTCCAGTCCGGGATGTCAAGTTGCTTTCAAAGCCGGCAATGACCGGACATGCCGAGATTGCGCCGACGATCTTCTCTTTGCGGTACGTCCTTTGGGTGACGGGAATTTCGTGTACGAGGGTGTGAATCCGTCGTTTGAATCACGCCTTGAGATGTCCTCGCAGGAAATCTGGAACCTCGAGGTTTCCGACTGCATTGGCAGGAAAGACGCTGAGTCCGTTTGTGAAGCCTTGCAGGCGTGTCTCGCGGAAAGGACCGAGATCAGAATTCGCCATCGTCTCGCGCTGGGCGGATCTCGGCAGAACATAGAGACCAGAATCGTCCCGATCATCGATTCGGTAGCCGGCGTCATCGTCCGATTGATCGGCAGCCACCGGATCCTCGATAGGAAGTCCTCCGAGAGCGCAATACAACCGAAGGCCTTCAGCTTGGCCTCCATCCAGGAGGACATTCAGCAGCGGATCGCGTCCGAGCTCCACGATTCGACTTGTCAGCACCTGATCGCTGCGAGCCTCGGCTTGATGCGGATCCGCACCCATTTCGGTGCTCTCCCCGGTGGAGAACAGCTCTGTGATGAAGTCGACGCCTCGCTCGAGGAGGCTCTGAGAGAAATCCGAGCGTTGACCTATCTGCTGCATCCCCAAAGCCTGACGATCGACGGGCTGAAGGCGACGATCGAGCAGTATGCCAGGGGCTTTGCTACGCGCGCTTCGCTGCAGGTCAGCACTAGAATTCCGGCTGTCGTCGACCGATTGCCTTACGAGAGCCAGCGTTCGCTGCTGCGCGTCGTTCAGGAAGGGCTGACGAACGTATTTCGCCACGCGAAGGCCACGGAGGTCAAGATCGCGATCGACGCGACCGACGGGCGTCTTCGGCTGACGATCAGGGACAACGGTCGCGGCTTTCCGCTCGGCCACCCGGCGCGGGGCGGGAAATCGATATCGATCGGGGTCGGCATTCCCGCGATGAGAGCCAGAGTCGAGCGGCTTGGCGGCAGGCTCGACATCCAGCCCGATCCGGCGGGACCGGGCCACGGCACGACGCTCTGCGCAGTATTGCCTTATGACCTTGCTGTGAAGGACTCAGTCGGCGCGAGAGGTCACTAGGACCATGAGGGCTTACGCAGGCAGGTAGAAGAAAGAACACTGGCCACCAGTGGCCGGCTCCTCCCGTTTGAGGGGCCGGCTCCTGAGTCAACGAACCTGGAGTGCTCCGCCATGAAGCGGATCCTTATCGCCGACGATCATGACGTGGTGCGTTCAGGCTTGCGCGCCGTGCTTTCGCAACGCGCGGACTGGGAGGTCGTTGCAGAAGCGACCGACGGAAGCAAGGCGGTCGCCGCCGCCATCGAGCACCAACCTCACGTCGCCATCGTCGACTTCTCCATGCCGCGCATGACGGGAGTAGAGGTCGCGCGTCGGATCAGGGAATACCCGCTTCAGACCGAAGTGTTGATCTTCACCGTCCACAATTCCAGTCTACTCGCGCAACAGGCCCTTCAGGCCGGCGCGCGCGCTTTCCTGTCCAAGTCGGATGCGAGCAGGTTCCTGCTGACCGCCGTGGATTCGCTTCTTGCGCACAGGCCGTTCAGCATCCGGAGCAGCTCGAGCGAATTCGACCGTGTGAGGGGTGCTATGGCGCCCGATAACGGGCTTACGCCGCGAGAGCAGCTCGTCGCCAAACTGGTCGCAGAAGGCTACAGCAACAAGGGCATAAGTGTCATCCTGGGCCTCAGCGTCAAGACCACGGAAGCGCATCGGGCAGCGGCAATGCGGAAGCTTGACGTGAATTCGACAGCGGGTCTGGTCCGATATGCGGCCCGGGTGGGGCTGATTGATTTGTGAGCAGGCGCGTGCCCATCGGGTATTTGCCCGGCGACATCAGGGGTTTTCTAGGATAACGCCTCGAATGATTGCCGGTATCGTTGACCCAATCTGCGGCCGGCAATTTCCTTGATGCCGCGGATCGGCACACGGGAACGACGCCGTGAAGAGCATCCTGGTTGCGGATGATCATGAAGTGGTGCGCTCCGGAATCCGCGCCATCGTCGAAACTCGCTCCGAGTGGACCGTCAGCGGAGAAGCAACTAATGGCAAGGAAGCCATTGCATTGGCGCTGGAGACGTTCCCCGACGTCGTGATCGTCGATTATTCGATGCCTGTGATGAACGGGCTGGAGGTCAGTCGTCGTCTCAAGTCCATGCAGCTGCGCACGGAAGTGTTGATACTGACGATGCACGAGAGCGAGGAGCTGTTGACCGAAGCGATTCTGGCCGGCGTTCGCGGTTTTCTATTCAAGTCCGACGCGAAAAAGCACTTGATTTCGGCGATCGAGGCGTTGCTCGACGGCAAGCCCTATTTCACCGGCATTCTGCTGGAGAAGATGCTACATGACTATCAGCTCAGCAAGCACAACAGGTCCGACATGCTGCTCACCTCGCGCGAGCAGAGTGTGGTTCAGCTCATCGCGGAGGGCCACACCAATCGCTCCATCGGCGCCGTCCTGAAGCTGCGCGTGAAGACTGTCGAGACACACCGCGCGTCGGCCATGCGCAAGCTGGGGATGTCGTCGACGGCCGAACTGGTCCGCTACGCGATCCGCAAGAAGCTGGTCGCGCCTTGAGAGGTCTGGTCGCGGAACAAAGCGATCTGCTCGGTATATTTCCCGCCGACAATCAGGGTTTTTGAGGAACGCCGCATTGCGCCCCATCGCGTAAAGCTAGCGCAGGTGCCGGCGTGCTCGCGATCGCTGATCCGGCATGGCGAAAGTCCTGGCAATTCCGCGAAGGGCCTGACGAGGAGCGTGATATGAGGCGACTACTGATTTTGCTCGTCCTGATCGGCCTTGCGACGACGGTTTCCCTATCCGAGGCCGTTGCGCAAAGTAGCGCTGCGCGAGGAGCCGTCTCGGGCGCCATCATTGGCGGGGCGGTTGGCGGGCGACGAGGCGCGGCAATTGGCGCCACCGCCGGAGCGATCGCCGGCGCCAATTCGCGGCATCGGCATTGGCACAACTATTATTGGCGCCACGGTCGGTGCTGGTACCGCGCCCGCAACGGGCGTTCCCATCCGGTGTCCAGCAGATACTGCCGCTGACGGGATCTTGCGGATGGTGTGCGTCCTGAGAGAAGCGGTGGAAGATAGTCGGGCGCTCGAGTGACCGGACCGATGGTCCCTGCGCGAGAGCCCGCCGCGCCCCGCGTTCGGGGAGGCGAGGTTTCAGGAGGCAACAAATGTCGAACTATGAACCAGATCTCACGAACCCAAGCCTCGGTGGCGGCGCTGTTGCGATCGACGTCGGATTGCGCGACTACATGCTGCGCATCTACAACTACATGGCGGCGGGCGTCGGCCTCACTGCTGTGGCGGCATGGCTGACCTATCAGCTCACGGGTCCTGCATTGCTTCAGAACCCGGTGATGTGGATATTCATCCTGGCGCCGCTCGCGCTCGTGTTCTTCATCGGATCGCGCATCAATTCGCTGTCGGTCGGAACGGCGCGGCTCCTGTTCTTCGTCTATGCCGCGCTGGTCGGTGTATCGCTTTCCACGCTCCTGCACATCTACACCAGCGCCTCGATCGCGCGGGTCTTTTTCATCGCGGCCGCTATGTTCGGGGCGCTCAGCGTATTCGGTTATACCACGAGGCGCGACTTGTCCGGGCTCGGCAGCTTCCTATTCATGGGCTTGATCGGTGTCATCATCGCAAGCTTGGTCAACCTCTTCCTTAGGTCTTCGGGAATGGATTGGCTGATCTCGATCGTGGGAGTCGCTGTCTTCGCCGGGCTCACCGCCTACGATACGCAGAGGATTAAGGCGATGTATGATGCCGGCGACGGCCATACCATAGCTGGGCGCAAATCCGTGATCGCTGCGCTGTCACTTTACCTCAATTTCCTCAATCTCTTCTTGATGTTGCTGCGCCTGGCAGGCGGCCGACGGTAGCTGGTATGTCGGCTGCGCCGTTTCGACGATCATTGCCGTTCAAAACGATCCGAAGATCGATCCCAGGACGAGGACGGCGCCAAGCGCGATGATGCAAGTCACGATCACGGTCATTACCATATCGAGATAGCTCTCGCCGTGGGTCAACCCGCTGATCTGGAACAGCAACAGGACCGTGCCGTTGTGCGGGAGGGCATCGAGCGTGCCGGCACCGATCGTGGTCACGCGATGCATGAGTGCAGGATCGATGCCGTGCTCCGCGGCAAGCCGCACATACGTGTCGCCGAGGATGTTGAGGACGATCGCCATTCCCCCGGACGCGGTGCCGGTCAATCCGGCCAGCACGTTCACGGCGATCGTGAGGGAGACGAGGGGGCCTCCGCCGACGGAGAGCAGCGCATCGCGCACATCTGCAAAGGCCGGTAGGGCGGCAACCACGGCGCCGAAGCCGACGAGACTGGCGATCGTCAGTATCGGCAATACGGATGAGATGGCGCCAGCGTCCAGGCTCTCCCGTAGCGCCGGGAGACGCTTGTAGTTGAGGAGAATAACGGTCAGGGTCGCTGCCGCAAGCGCAATTACGACCGACCAGACGCCTGCTACCGCTCCGATCGTCGTTCCGCCCCACATCTTCTCCGTCAGGAACGAAAAGTCGAGACGGGGCAGTATGACGAGCGACATGAGAAAGTTCATGCCGATGACGACGCCCAGCGGCAGCACCGCAAGAGTGAAGGGAGGCACGCTGGCACTGTGCTGACCGTGCTGAAACTCGGCCGGATCGAAATCGCCGGCCGCCGACGCCTGCACGCGAATTGTCTCGTTGACGGGAGAAGTCGCCAGTCCATCGTGGTAACCCTCGCCTACCTTGCGCGCTGCCGCCTCGGCGCGCCGGAGCCACCACATGCCGAGAACCATGATGATGATCGAGGCGATTATGCCCAGACCGGGCGCCGCGAAGGTTGTCGTGCCGAAGTACGGCATCGGAATGGCATTGTTGACGGACGGCGTTCCCGGCATTGCCGACATCGTGAATGTGAATGCTCCAAGACCGATGGCGGCCGGCATCAGGCGGCGCGGCAGGTTCGCAGCCTGAAACATCTCTCTCGCCATCGGGACCAGGACGAAGAAGGCGACGAAAACGCTGACGCCGCCGTAAGTCACCACCGCTGACGCCAGAACCACCGATAGCATCGTGCGGCGGGTGCCGAGCCGTTCGGTCAGGAACCGCGCGATCGACGTGATTGAACCGCTGTCGTCCATCAGCTTGCCGAACAGCCCGCCGAGCAGGAACATGGGAAACCACTGCGTCACGAACCGCCCGGCACCGCCCATGAAGGTCTGGGTCCAGTGAGCGAGAAGTGGCTCGCCGGAAATCGCGGCCGCCAATATCGCCGCGGCCGGGGCAACCATCAGGACGCTCCATCCGCGATACGCGAGCCACATCAGCAAGCCGAGACCGAGAAGTATCCCCACGAGTCCCATGGCCTAAGCCTCCGCTAGGTTGCTGAATTCGCCGCAAGCGTTGCCGCGTCGTCGCGCCCCGCCGAGGGTTCGAAACATTGGCGCGGCAGAAGGAAGATCCATGTGACGAGCACGAAAGGCGCGGTGAGTGCGGGAATCGCAAGGGGCGTCAGGGCAACGTTCAGCGCCGCTTGCGCAATGACCGTGACCAGCGTGCCCAGCATGGCGTAGGTCGCGACGCGCCAGCTCGGCCGGTAAAACACGGTTCCCAAGGCGATAGCGGTCAGAACCGGACTGAAACCGAGGAGGCCGCCGGTAATCAGCTCGCTCTCGGCTCCGAAGAGATGCGCCGCCAGAACGGCCAGTATCGCACCCGCGAGTGCGAAGCCGGCGGCGGGCAACGAATTCACGGCAAGCCCGATGAGCAGCAGAAGCGCAGCCACGCCGTTCCCCTTCAGGAAGACCTGCGAGATGCTTTGCAGGACGCCGTTGAGGAGGTCGACGAGTTTGAGCGGGTCAGCCTCATAGGGCTGAAACGCCGTGACGCCGCCGCCGGAGGGCAATGCGGCTCCTCCGAGACCGGAGAAGCCGTACGTGGCCAGCAGGAGGAGCCACGTCGTAATCACGAATGGAAGCGTGAGGCTGGACAGCCCCAAGGGCTTGACGGTGTTGGCGATACCGAGCATCGCGATCACCGAAACCGCCGCTCCCAGCACCACATAGAACCACATGAGTGCATTGGGGGACAGAAACGTTGCCAACGCGAGTCCGACGAGGATTCCGTTGTACCCGTAAAACCCGGAATGGAGCGAGGCAGCATCGACGCGAAGCCATTGTGCCGTCAGATTGGCGACGACGAGCGCGAGGATACTGGCGATGGCGATCCTCGGCACGCCGGCTGCGTACGAGGCCCAGGCGATCGCTGCCAGAAAGAGCAATCCGGTGAGCGGGTTGTCCTGAAGCATCACCTGTCCGGTGCTGCGCAAATTGACGTCCAGAAATCGCAACACATATGACGATGCGCAGATGCCCTCCCATTTTCTCAGGACCGTTTCCATGCCTGCCTCCTCGAACGTGTCCGCTAGCGCCAGAGATAGGGAGGAGGTAGCGAAGCGCCGACGACCTCCTCACGTACCACTGCCCAGAACTCGCGAACCTTGGCCTTGACCTGGGCGGTCTCGCGTCCCAGCACCTTGAACACGAGGCCGGCATCATTGGGCAGATGACACGCGCCGAACGCCAAGCCGCCGGCGCGGTCAAGATCGGCCGCGGCACGCGCGTGGATTCGTTCCGCCTTGTCCTTGGGGGCGCACAGGATCACATTGGCGAACACATCGAAGGAATCCATCACGCCGGTCTGCCGCATCGCATATCGCTGCGGCTCGATAACCAGTTTCTCCGCAAACAGGATCCGACCGTCGGGTCGCGCGCCGGACGTTGACATCGACAATATCGTGGCCCCGAAGCATTCGTCGGGATGATGGTGCTTGCGGCCGGGTTGAACGATCTCGGAGAGGAGCAGGGTGGCCGAGGGCGCCACGAAGATCTGCGTGTCGCTGAGGTAACGCGAGTGCCTATGGGGGATCACGGGGTCCGGGAGAAATTCCAAATAGGCATCTTCCGCGACCGTGATGGTCTGGCTCTGGGCTGCATAGTTCGCCTCCATCGCGTGAACCTTGGTCGCGGATTGCGAGGTGATGTGTGCCTGCGCACGCGGACCCAGGGTGACGTCGAGCGCGAGTCTGTCTCCTTGCAGCATGCAGCCGGTCGTGGTGATCAGGAATACGGAGGCGAGAGCCGGCATCTCCTCGTCGCAATAGAGCGCGCGCTGGACCATGTAGGGCGCGCGCCGCTCTAGCTTCGCTAGAACCGTCCGTCCCGAGCGGTGCTCTAGGCCGAGACGCAGAAAGCCCGTCTTGCCGACCGCGCCGCTCTTCATCTGCGCCGGCTCGTCCTGAAACCGGGCAAACTCCGGGCTGGTTGCGCCGATGACTTCAGCGCGCGTCCAGGGAGGAAAAGCCGCTCGTGTCATGCCGGGCGCCGTAGCTGTCGATGGACATCGAGCAGGAATTCCCGCTCGATCAATTCGACCAACGCCGGAATGCCCTGACCCGTCTTGCAGTTCGTGAACAGGAACGGCTTGAGGCCGCGCATCATCTTTGAATCGCGCTTCATCACCTCCAGGCTGGCACCGACGTGGGGTGCAAGATCGGTCTTGTTGATGACCAGGACGTCGGAATAGGTGATACCGGGTCCGTTCTTGCGTGGAATCTTGTCGCCCGCGGCGACGTCGATTACGTAGATGAAATAGTCCACCAGCGCAGGCGAGAACGTTAGCGTCAGGTTGTCGCCGCCGCTTTCGATCAGTACTACATCGCTGTCCGGGAAGCGCCTCTCCATGTCTTCGACTGCCGCAAGGTTCATGCTTGGGTCTTCTCGCACGGCAGTATGGGGGCATGCGCCCGTCTCGACGCCGATGATGCGCTCCTGAAGCAAGATTCCCTTGAGAGTGCGCTGAACATGCTTGGCGTCCTCGGTCGTGACCACGTCATTGGTGATAATGAGAACTTTGATGCCGAGATCGAGCAGGCGTGGCGTGATGGCTTCCACGATCGCGGTCTTGCCGGATCCGACCGGGCCGCCGATGCCGATGCGCGTGATGTTCTTCGACATTCGAAGCTCCCATTGCTCAGTTCATGAACAGGCGGACATGCGCTCTGGTGTGGATGGCCGCGAGAATTTCCGTCAACGGAGCAAAGCCGGCCATGTCCGAAAGCCGCGCAGCCGCAGCGGCCGGATATGCCTCTTCCGCCTTGCGGGTGAGCTCGTAGAGAATCTTCTGCGTATCGATGTGGCTTACCTTCATCAACCGCAGGGCCGCGCCGAGAATCGTCGTCGCAACGCCGTATTGGTGCACGATGAACGCCTGGCTGGCGGGCAGATTCTGTACGGCAAAGCCAATCGCCAGCGCTAGCGGGTAGCAGCCGGGGGTCACGGATGTTTCGATGCGTTCGCGCCAGGCGCGGAGCAGCGGCGCGCCGACCACCGCCACACCCATCTCGGCGAACTTCTTGCCCATGCGGACTGACATCGCCCGCGCTTCATCGGAAAGCTTGCGGGCGTAGACCTGCGCGTCGATCCGGACGAGGGTATCGACATCGTCCGCCGTTGCCGCGCGATGCGCGGCGATCAGCGCGATGCAGTCACCGCGTGCAGCCTGCTCGAGTGCTGTCTGGGCGAAAGCGCGAAGCGTGGCCGCGTTCGTGACCACGCCTTCCTGGATCGCAGATTCCAGGCCCGAGGAAAACGAGAATGCGCCGATCGGAAACATCGAATCGCCAAACTGCAGCATCCGTGAGAGAGACGAAGCGCTGCCTGCCGCCTTGGCATCCTCATTCGTGATGGTCATGAGCGGAGCCGGCCGTTGCGGACAACGCTTGTCCCGGAGTTCCCGAGTGCCCGTGGAAGCGCGTCGGAGGGTGTCCGAAGACGTGTCCGCTCTCGGGTTCGGTCTCGGCGTAGCTCTCGTGCGTGTGGGAATGCACAGGGCCTTCCGCGCCACCGAACAGCCGCCGCGATTCGTGTGGCGCGAGATAGGGGATGACGTCCCGGCCGGGGACGAACTCGTAGCGGAGTCCCTCGAAGCGGTGCGTGTTCATCACGGACGTCATCACCTTGCGATCAACGGTGAGCGGGACATAGACAACCGTGTCCTTGACCAGCGCCGGCCAATGCTGATTGCCCATCGCGTGGCCCAGTTCCACGCATGTCCGCATTGCCACCTCGGGCGTAAGACTCATCAGCGCGTTCAGATGCACGATCATCACATCGCGCAGCTCGATCCGCACGACGATTGCCGAGCGCGCCTGGGCATCCCAGAGCAGGACGTCTCCATCCCGGATATGGGTGCCGCGGTCGATTGAGATCGCGACCTGCACGCCCCTCGCCGTCGTTTTGCGGAAGCGACTCTTCTGCGCTTCCCACTGATCGATCTCCAGCAGATCGGTATCGGCGGCGGACAGGCGCTCGGCCCACTCGGGCGCATCGATGTTGCCCATAACGGTCTCGATGAGGATCATGACAGGCCTCTCAACTGAAGAAGTATTTCTGATTCAAGGCGACCGTCTTCAAGGGCGGGACGGTCGCGTGCTTGCCGTCGACCGTCACGGCAAAGGTTTCCGGACTGACTTCGATCTTCGGCGTCCCGGTGTTTCGGATCATATTGCTCTTGCCGATACTGCGTACGTTCCGCACAGGTATCACTTGACGGCGGAGTTCTAGCCGTTGCTTGACGCCGGCGGCGTGCGCTGCGCCGGAGACAAAGGTGATGCAGTTCGCCCCCAGCGCGCCACCCTGGGTTCCGAACATGGGTCGATAATAGGTCGGCTGGGGCGTCGGGAGAGACGCGTTCGGATCGCCCATGACAGCCCAGCTGATGAATCCGTTCTTGATCACGATCTTAGGCTTCGCGCCGAAGAAGGCGGGCTCCCACAGGACGAGGTCCGCGACCTTGCCGACCTCGACGGAGCCGAGCACGTCGGAGATGCCGTGCGCGATAGCGGGATTGATCGTGATCTTCGCCACGTAGCGCAGCACCCGGAAATTGTCGTTGCCGGGCGCGTCCTCCGGAAGCTTGCCGCGGCCGGTCTTCATTGCATCGGCGGTCTGGATGCATCGCAGCCAACATTCCCCGATGCGGCCCATGGCCTGGGAATCGCTCGAGAACATGGAGATGATCCCGAGATCCTGAAGAACGTTTTCCGCCGCAATGGTCTCAGCCCTGATGCGGCTCTCAGTGAACGCGACATCGGACGGAATGTCCGGACTGAGGTGGTGACAGACCATGATCATATCGTAGAGTTCGGCCTGCGAATTGATGCCGTAGGGAAGGGTGGGATTTGTCGAAGATGGCAGGACGTTTGGGAGGCCGGCTATCTTGATAATGTCGGGTGCGTGGCCGCCGCCCGAGCCCTCGGTGTGGAACGAATGGACCGTCCGCCCCTCGAACGCTTCGATCGAATCGTCGATGAAGCCAGACTCGTTCAATGTGTCGGTATGAATGCAGACTTGGGTGTCCGTCTCGTCGGCCACGGTGAGCGCGGAGCGCAGGACGGCCGGCGTGGTGCCCCAGTCTTCGTGACATTTTACGCCGACGGCACCCGCCTCGATCTGCTCGATCAGGGCGGCCTTGCCGTGCCCGTGACCCTTGCCGAGGATGCCGACATTGAGCGGCCAATCCTCGAACGCACGCAACATCATGCTGATGTTGCCTGGACCGGATGTCACCGTCGTCGCATTGGAGCCATCCGACGGGCCTGTCCCGCCACCGATCAACGTCGTCGTGCCGTTCGACAGTGCGGCCTGCGCCTGCTGCGGAGAAATGAAGTGAATGTGCGTATCGATGCCTGCGGCCGTCAGTATGAGATGCGAACCCGAGATGGCGTCAGTGGCCAGTCCGACCTCCAAGCCGGGCGTAACCCGATCCATGATCTGCGGATTTCCGGACTTGCCGATGGCACAGATGCGGCCATCCTTGATGCCGACATCGGCCTTTACGACGCCGAGCACAGCATCGATCACGGTGACGTTTGTGATCACGAGATCGGGTGCGCCGGCTGCCCGCGTCACCTGATTGTCCATGCCCATGCCTTCGCGCATGCTCTTGCCGCCGCCGAAGACGATTTCGTCGCCGTAGCCCCCCCGCAGATCGCGTTCGATCTCGACGAACAGTCCGGTATCGCCCAGGCGGATGCGGTCTCCTGTCGTCGGGCCGAAGAGGCCGACATATTCTTGCCGAGAGATGCTGGCCATCACGTTCCCTGTTCTAAGTATTTACACTCAGCGCCGTCGTTTATGAGGAGCGAAAGCCTCGCTGTTTCGCCTGCGCGACTGCTTTGGCCTTGACTGTGGCGGCATCAGCACCGGCCGTGGGGCCGTCGACTAGATTGTTGAAACCGTAAACGGCGCGATTGCCGCTATACGGGACGAGCTGAACCTCACGCTCGTCGCCGGGCTCGAACCGCGTTGCCGTCGACGAAGGGATATTGAGGTGAAGTCCGAAGGCCGCCGCGCGATCGAATTCCAGCGCTCGGTTGACCTCAAAGAAATGGAAGTGCGATCCCACCTGAATCGGCCGGTCTCCGGCATTGCGAACCTTGAGCTTTGTGACCGGCCGATCGGCATCGAACGTGATCGCCGACGGGCTGCAAATGTAACCGCCGACTGGAACTTCGACCCCTGCTGGGTCGGCGTCGGCAGCAACCTGTGGGCCAATCTTCGGTCCAGCCATGTCGATCTCCCCATTACTGGATCGGCGTATGGACGGTCACCAGACGGCTTCCGTCGGTGAACACGGCTTCTATCTGCACCATTGGAATGAGATCGGCGACGCCGTCCATCACGTCAGCCTTGCTGAGGACGGTGCGCGCCTCGTTGGTCACGTCTTCGATCGTCTTCCCGGCGCGAGCGCCATCGAGGGCGGTCGCGGAGATGATCGCTACCGCTTCTGGATAGTTCAGCTTCAGGCCCTTGGCTTGTCGCTTCAGCGCAATTTCAGCCATCATGTAGACGAGCAGCTTGTCGAATTCGCGTGGCGTCAGTTGCATGCGGGGCACCTCCCGGTGCTGCCGGCGTTGGCAGTCCCCATTGATGCAGCCAGTGATGCAGACGCGTGCCCCAGCGTGCAATGGGACTTCTACCTAGTCTTGCCTCGGAAACTACTTAGCGAGCCGAACGTCGCCATCGCGTGGCTGTACTGCGCTTGTTTTCCCAATATGATGGTTGACGGCAGATATCATACCGGGGTGCGCCCGTGATGGGGTCGATTGTCGAAATGGTATCCGCGCGTCATCTATCCGACCACGGTGTTGCTGTTCGGCGGGGTCGTCTTTGCCAATGTCGCGGCCTGGCATGGGCGTTCGCTTTGTTTGCCGACAGGCCAGCGATGATGGGGATTGCGCTGCTCGCCTGGGTGTTCGGCCTTCGCCATGCGGTCGATGCCGACCACATCGCTGCGATCGACAACGTCGTGCGCAAGTTGATGCAAGGGGTTGGCACACCGAAGACCGCGGGCCTTTACTTTTGCCCCGGGGCCATTCCACCGTCGTGGTCGTCGCGACGCTGCTACTCGCCGTTGGCGCGGTGCGGTTTGGCAGTGCCGGCCTGCTCGCCGGCGTGGGCGGCATGATCGGACCTTCGGTTTCGGCGGTTTTCCTCTTCCTGATCGCTTGCCTCAACTTCGCGATCCTCATGGACCTGTGACGAGTTCTCCGCGAGGTCCGCGCGCATGGGCCCCATGATGCGGGGCGGATCGATGCTCTGCTCGCCTGCCGCGGCATCCTGGCGCGTCTACTCGCGCCGATGTTCCGCCTGGTGACGAAATCCTGGCACATGTATCCGCTCGGCTTGCTGTTCGCTCTCGGCTTCGACACCGCGACCGAGGTCGGGCAATTCTCCATTTCGGCGACCGAAGCCGCGCGCGGATGGCGCTATCGCATGTTCTCGTATTCCCCGCGTTGTTCGCCGCCGGTATGGCGATAACTGATACCGCCGATAGCGCGCTGATGGTCAGCGCCTATCGCTGGGCTTTCGTCGATCCCTCGCGGAAGCTCTGGTACAACCTCGCAATCACAGGGGCCTCCGTAGTTGTCGCTCTCTTCGTTGGTGGCGTCGAGGTGCTGGGGCTGATTGGCCGGCGCCTCGGCCTCGAGGGCAAGATCTGGTCGTTGGCCGAGGGCATTAACGCCAGCCTCGCCAATTTCAGATTTATGGTGATCGCCCTGTTTGCGATAGCATGGCTCTTCTCCGTCGTCTCCTATCGCGCGCATTTGCCGGCTCACCGATCGCGCACCGTCGCGTGCGCTGACCGCGGACCATTCGGTAATAGTCATTGCCGCGCCTCGGGGTTTTCTCGGATGTCGAAGGGGGAGAATTGCGCCTAGCATCGCTCGGATTACGCAACCGCGTCCCGCAATATCAGCCGGCGGAGTTATTCGTCGGGCCGGAGGCTTTCATGTCCGATCTCGTGGCGATCGTCTACCCCTCGGAAGACAAGGCAGAGGATGTACGTCAACGCCTCTTCAGACTGCAGAAAGAGTATTTGATCACGATCGGTGACGCCGTGATTGCCGTGAAGACGGAGTCGGGCAGCATCAAGCTAAATCAGCTCGTCAACACCACCGCTTCGGGCGCGATGTCGGGAAGCTTCTGGGGGCTTTTGATCGGGGTGCTGTTTCTCAACCCGATCGTGGGCGTCGCGCTGGGCGCCGCCTCCGGCGCGCTGGGCGGCGCGCTGTCCGATTTCGGCATCAATGATGCATTCATGAAAGAGCTGTCGGCCAGCATTCAGCCTGGCAATGCGGTGCTGTTCGTCCTGGTCAAGAACATGACGGCGGACAAGGTGCTCAAGGAGATCAAGGATGCCGGCGGTGTCGTGCTCAAGACCTCGCTGGACGAGACGAAGGAAAAAATCTTACGCGACGCGCTCGCCGGTGTAGCTGAAAAGCCAGCCACCTAGCAATATCGCGCCCTCAGCGTTCAGCCGCAGGCGAGCTTGCGCGGTGGCAGGCGTGCAAGTCCTGCGATCTCCGATCGAGCGACGTCCGCGGTCCATTCGCTAGGCAACGAGGCAGGACATATGGACGATGGCAAGACCTACTGGAGTGCCTAATGCGATGGCGCCGCGATAGTCGGGCGGAAGTCGCATGAAGCCAATGAACAAAAGTTTTGCCTTGTGGATCGCTGTGTTCTTTGCTGCCGTCTTCTTTCCATCACTTCGAGCCCAAGCTGAATGCGCAGAATTGTCTCGTGAACTCATCGTCGGAATCAAGGAGGCGCCACCCTTTTCGCTGAAGGACGAGAAGGGCGACTGGATGGGAATTAGCGTCGAACTTTGGCGACGGATTGCGACGGAGCTGTGCATTCGGTATCGCTTTGTGGAAGTAGACGACGTTGGCTCGCTCTTGCGAGGAGTTAACGCTGGTGATTTCGACCTTGCAGTCGCTGCGATCACGATAACACCATCTCGGGCGCGCGATGTCGACTTTACATTTCCATATTTGCGGATAGGGACTGGAGTTGCGGTTCGAGCCGATCCGACGGCGAGCTGGCGACCCGTGATCCGTTCGATCGGATCGTACGGCTTCCTGCAGGCGGTGTCGGCGCTGCTCGCCCTCTCGTTCCTGACGGGATTGTTGATTTGGCTTTGCGAACGGAGAACAAACGACGGATTTGGCGGCGGTACATCTCGTGGCATTAGCGCCGCCATTTGGTGGTCGACGACCGCTATGACGCAACGTATCGGTGGCGGCGTAGTTCCGGTAACGGTACCGGGACGAGTCCTGGCCTTGATATGGATGGTCGTGTCGGTGATCGCGGTCGCAGTCTTCACGGCCGGCCTCACTTCGGCTCTGACGTCGAGGCGATTGCAGGGTGTCGTCACCCGTGTCGCCGATGAGAGTAGGTGTGGTGGCGGGAACCGTGGCGCAGGAGCGGGTGAGCCATTTGCGAATTCGCTTCCAATTGCTGCCGAACGTGCAGCAAGGCTTGGCGGCTCTGCAAAATGGGCGTCTGGATGCGCTGGTTCATGATAGGCCCATTCTCGCCTGGCTGATTCGGCGGAACGTTGCCAAGGCAATCGAGCTGGTGGAGTGACCTTTGCGCCGCAGGACTATGCGATCGCACTTCGAAATGGCAGCGGGCTCAAGAAGCGCGTCGACTCGCCTTATTGGAAGCTCGGGACTCGGATTGGTGGAGGGAGAGCCTGGTTCGTTATATGGGCTGGACTGGTGAAGAGCCGTAGAACTCTGGCCATCGGCGCGCTCCTGGATGATGTCGTCGGCGGACAGGATGGTTTGGATACGTTCCAGAGCCACCGTCGTCTGCGCGACCGCGCTCGTCATGCTTGCAAGGTCTTTGATCGGTTTGAAAAACTTTGACAGATACGCCAGATACACGGTCAGCGCTCCGGCTGTCATCGTTCCCGCAACGATCAGGGAAGTGCCCTGCCAAAGCACAATCGCTGTACAGATCGCCACCACGATATTGACCATCGGTGACAGCAGCGATTTCACCTTTCGCGCCTTGAGCGCGGCTTCAACGGTCGCGTGACTCGCGGCCTCCAAATGGGCGACTTCGAGATCCTGCCTTCCAAATGCCTTGACTGCACGAACCGAACCGAGCCCCTACTGGACGACCGCGACGATGTCGCTCTGTCGCGCACGGACAGTTCGCGTGACTCCCTTTACCGCTTTCCTGAAATGAAAAGAAACACCACCAGGAAGGGGGTGAAACCGACGGCGATCAGGGTGAAATCCCAGTCGAGCCAGAACATCAGCTCGACCATGAAGACGATGGTGATCAGGTCAACGACGATGTCGAGTGTAGATGACGACCCAAAGCGTTGAAACGTCGCAACATCATTGGTGATAGTGGACATCAGCGCGCGAGTCTTGACGTTGTCGTAGTAGCGCAGAGAGGGGCGGTGTAAATGTTCGCAAATGCGAATACGCAAGTCGTGCTACCCACTACCCCACGCTTGTGGTGTAGTAATTGTCGATATAGGTGGCGATCGCTCCGAAGACGGCGATAAACAGGGTCGCGACTCTTGCGAACAGGGCAACACCGAGTGTATGACGTCCAAAGCCGTAATCGTGCGCCCCACGCGAGCCAGTACGGAAGCTTGTGGTGTCCGAGGGCGTCGTCGAGCACGAGCTTGAGTGGCCACAGTGCCGCGAGGCTCATGGCGATCTCGACCAGCGTTGCGATGGAAACAATGAATAGCCAGCCTCGGTATGGCCGGAGGAGGTCAAGAACCAGGCGGCTCAATCGGCCGCTCTTCGCCGGCTGTGCGTGGACCGCCTCGTCCACTGAAACGGCGGTCCCCGCGACGGATTTCGGAAGCGGCATTTGCTGATCACCTGGTCGTGGCGGTCTTCTGGTTCAGCCAAAATTCCACGGTGTTACATCACCCCGCTATGCAAAATCGGAAGGTCGCGGAGGCGAAGTTATTCGCGTGAGAGAACTCAAATTCCGATCTGACAGGACTTCGAGCTTTGTTTCGATATCGTGAGAGTCGTCGTCCTGTGGTCGGATTTTGCATAGACGGCGCCATGCCTAAATAGACATGATTGGCGAAAGCCGTCTCGTCGTGGCCGTTGAGCCAAAACACGAATGAGGATCCAGGAGATGCCCATTTCGATTTCAATGATTGCTCTAAGCTCGCAGCTGGTCATGCCGGCAGCTGACGGGGTGCCGAAGTTCGATATCGCGCGGAGTTGCACGCTCGATGTCGCTGCCACCGCCGGCCTATCCGTCGATCAGTCGCTAAAGAGCTGTATCAATGACGAACGGAAGGCAAAGCAGCAGCTTGCGAGCCAGTGGTCGAAATTTCCTGCGCCAAGCCGGGCAAGCTGTGTCTCGCAAGAGAGCATTGGCGGCACGCCAAGTTACGTCAGTTTGCAGACCTGTCTCCAAATGGGGCAGTGGGCGCGATAGCAGTCAGCCGTAGTGATCATATTCGCTCAGCGCAATCCGGACTTCACGCGCAAAATCGACCAGCGAGGTGGTGAACGCGCCGAGCGAAATCATGAAGAAGATGGCGACTCCACGTTCGTGCTGTATCTGAAAGAACGCCGTTACAAAAGCGACGATCACGAGAAGCGTCACCGAGATACTTGCGATCACTGCCCAGAAGATCGCCCGATTCATCATCGACGCGCGCTGCATCAGACGCGGCAGATCGGCCTTCAGCCGGCATCGGACCGTATCGTCATCGGGGATCCCGTTCAGGATCACCGTCCGGTCAACGATCCGGTTCAGGCGGGAGATCAGGATAGCGATGAAGGCGCCCAGTGCGCCCAGCGCTGATTGCGAGATGACATGAGATAGCTGAGTTACGGATGGCGTTTCGGTCAACATTGAGCGCGGTTCCGGTTCACGATCAGGCCGCGTCGTTTAGGCCGCCCGACTTGTCCACGTAACGCGCCATCCAATGGATCGACTATGCAAAATCGGCGTCGTCTGCGCTGAGCCGTCGATTCATTGGGATGATAATCAGAGTTGCGCGTCGTGCACGGTCCGATTTTGCATAGGCAGATGACGACACCGGCTCATATAGCTACTCCCGCGCATCGTCTTACAGCCTCGAACGCACATGTCCCATTGAGAGTGGTAGATAGCAATGCCTCCGCCCGAGCATCGGGACTGCTGGCTGCGCACAAGGCCGACCTCGCCGTCGTTCGCGGCGATACCGGCGGCTTGGAGGATGCCAGGAGCGTGCTCCTGCTGACCCACGGCGTGGTTCTGCTCATGGCGCCTTCGGCGGCGAGCGGCATAGTCTTGGTGAGCTTCGCGATACGACTATCGGCGTCATCGGTGGGGCGATTAACCGGCCGACGGTGGATGCGCTGAAGCAAATTTATCCGTTTGATCGCGCTAAAGTCATTTTCGAGGATGTTGCCTTAGCCGACGGCGGCACCGCGCTTTCGTCCGGCCAGGTTCATGCCTTTCTTGCGGTTATCCCGCTGACCGAGAAGTACCTGGCCAAAGTCAGACAGTTCTTCCGGCGGGACCGGATCAAAGGATCGGCTCCGAAGCTGATCGAAATCGAGTCGGCCGGCGCCGTCGCCAACATCGCCTAGTATTACGAAAGTTATGACATCCCAAAGGGGACCTTGCGCGGAGCGCCACCTGTTCCATCTGATGATCTGACGTCGCTTCGCGTTTCGTAGTTTCTTGTTGCAAACAAGTCGGTGGGTAACAGCGCCACCACTGACCTGGCCCAGTCCCTAGTCGATGTCCGGAGGGACCTGTTGTCGCAATATCCTATATTGGCGTAAGCTGCCGCACCGAGCACCGAGCACCGACGCCGATGCGCTGATCCCTATCCATCCGGGAGCTGCGACGTACTACAACGGAAACCAGCAGAGCTTCCTCGATAAGTATGACGACAAGCTCTATTACGGATCGCTGCTGCTGGGGTTCCTGATTTCGATTGTGGTTGCTGCGTGGCGCTTCGCCGGTTCGGGGACCGCCTCCCAAAGCGAGCTTGAGCCGCTCTACGAGCTCGGCAATGAGATCAAGGCCGCAGGCAGCGAGAGCGAGTTGGAGCAGATTGAGAAGCGGATCGATTACATTCTGAGGTGGGAAATGGCCCGGAACGCGAGCGGCGAGGGGGCGGACAGCACGGACATGGCCGCGTTAAGCTTGGCGGCCCACAGGCTTCAGTATCTGATGAGCCATCGCAGGATATCGCTTCGCGGTGCCACATCCGCCGAAACAGCGTAACGTGCCGGCTGGCCCTCAGTGGCTGGTCCAGGAAAGATTGCTTCCCAGGACCTTGGCTCCCGCTTCGGCCCTGTTTCCTCGGCGAACGAGTCTGGCCAGCCAAATCTCGCCATCGCTGTAATAAGGATCACCTTCGCCGTTGTGCCCGTTCAGGGTGGGACCAATTCCCTTCATCTGATAAATGTTTTCGACCACCCCGGCCTTGGTCAGCCCTTCAATGAGTTGATCCCGTTCTTCATCGACATTCGGAGCGATCTTGTGCGTTACCTGGCCGGTGTCGCGGCTCAGGATGACTCCGCTGTCGAAGGTTGCCGATCCGAGCCAGACCGGGGCTCTATCGGCACCGCTTGCGAGTACCAGCCACAAGCGGACATGCTGCCGACGGTCTGCGCTTATCCCGTTCGGTTTCTCAAAAGCAAGGTCTTCGCGCCGACCCTCGAAGAAGAGCGGGCTGACCGGCGCCCGCCTTGTATGGACGATCGAGCATGACGCTGCCGATGATCTCGAGGGCTCGTACGCAGCGTGATCGGATCTGCGGGATACCATCCGGCTTCGTGAAACGCTGAGACGACGTCCTCTCGGCTCCCGATCAGGCCCACATTGACGGGATCGCCTGGGATGCCCTGCGCCGTCGACGTCACCATACCCCGTTATGAAAGACCGGGCTCGCGTTAGACTCGCGACCGGGCAAGATCAGAGAACTGATCGCGACATAGCAGATGATCACTACTGGTAGCCGCACGCCATATCGGCGTGGATTTTGCACGCCGCTATTCCCCGATCTGACCCCGCATCAGAGTGTCGAGTATGGTCGCAGACGCGGAATTGATTGCCCTATTTGGTCACCATCCGCCGTGTCGGCGTCACGGTGCTGGTCGGCGCCATCGGCGAAATCGAGAACGTCAGCCATGTATTCCAGCCCGATGGCCGATTTTCGGCGGCGAACTCGCCATAGGCTTTGACGTTGAGATATCCCTGCATGTCCCCAACGGGGAAGAGGTATCCGAGTTGCGGACCAATTCCGAAGACCCGGGATCGAAAACCACCTAGGATGGGGTTCTGACCGAAGTCGTCCGTGACCTGCTGATAGGCATATCCCACCAAGCCGACGAAAACCTGCTTTGAAAGAAACTGGGAGACGCCCCAGTCGAGATGGAAATCGACGCCGTTCTGATACTGCGTGTCCTGGTTCTTGAAGTTGTAGGTAAAGCCGGCAACGGCGGAAAACTCCTGACCGGCCGCCGGATTGAAAAAGGTGTACCCGCCGCCGCCATCGATTGCGCCATGACCGATGCCGAGGTTGGAGAGGCGTGTGGGATCATAAGCGCCCACCGGGATGTCGCCGGTCAGATACGTCATGAAGTTATGTACGCCCGCATTCCATTTCAGCGTGGCTTGCGGATACAGATCTCCCACCGACGTAAGCGAATCGGACAGGCTTCCCGTCCGGGTCGTCGCAAAGGGACCAACCGCTGTGGTGAGCGTTCCGTTGATGTCGGTAGCGGCGCGACCGAACAGGCCGGTAACGCCGATGGCCAGCTGTCCACCCAGGACAGGTGTTGCAAACGTGTAGGTCGGATTGAGCAGCACGAGGTCGGCCTGCGCATTAAGATTTGCGTTCAGGTTGACATTGACGTTCGCCGGGATCCTTCCAATCTGGATCTGCTTTGCCGCGGCTACCGCGCCGGATGCCTCGACGGAGGTGTGATAGTAGACTTGGGCCCAGGACCAGCCTGGTACTTGAGGCGTGGCTGCGAGGCTACCGAACCGACCGGGAAGCCAATAGGACACTCCGCTTTCGTCCGCGCTGGCCGCCCCGGGCAGCGAAGCAAATATCGCGATGGCAAGGCCGGCGGAGTGTGCCAGCCGATGGGCTGCGCCTCGTTTGGAGATATTGCCCGTCATCTGCATGTCTCTCTCAATGCCGTTTTGCTCACAGTCGCGATTGAACTTTGGAATTGCAGCGGTGACTATGCAAAATCGGCCACGTCACGAACGTCGAACCTTGCTGTGTTTCTAATACCACGCTCACGTTGTCTCCCGATGTGCCCAGTAGAAACGCGAATTCTCACCTATAGGGATCGGCTCGGTCCTGGTGATCAGCGGTATGGCTTACGCGCGCTGTGGCAGGCGAAGCGCGGTGCAAGGTTTGAGAGGGGCTTTCGCCAAAGACCTTGCGGTACTCAACCGAAAATCGTCCCAATTCGGCGAAGCCAAAGCAGGTCGCAATCTCCGTTACCGTCGAGAGATGACCGTCAGTCGCTATCAAGGCGCGCCTTGCCTGCTTGAGGCGCAGCATTCTCAGATGGCGGCAGGGCGGTAAACCATGAATTCTGTGAAAAGCTTTCCGAAGGGTCCGCTCGCTGACTGAAAGGGCGGCACACAGGGCCGAAATCTGGATCGGCTCGTCGACTTCCGCGAGTGCCAGAATTTCGGCCTGTTCGACCAGGTCGCGGCACGGATTGTTTCGGGCTGCACGGATTGATTCCGCCTCGGTTTTGGCCGTCAGATGAATCTTCATCGTGGCACCTGCACTGCGCAAAAACACAGCAGACCGTTCTGCCCGACACCAAAACACCACAGCGCTGCGGCGCGGCCTATTGTCCTTGAGGGCAACGTCAGGTTGTCTGGCCGCCGATCGTCCGATCGGTCGCCGCCGGAAACTTGGATTCTTCTGGAGATAATGCGTTGGCGTTGATCCGAACCGAATCATTTCGCGTCAGGAATTGGGCAGCGAAACCTGTGCATGTGCGCTTGCCGGGTATTGGATGGCGGCGAGAGCCAGCAAGGTCGCCATCCATTTCGGTCTCAACACACTGTTTCGGATGGTGGAGTGTGTCACGGCCAAAGCATCACCTTCGAGGTTCATCGAGGCCGGACCCTAGGATGTCGATCGCGCACCGCCTATGCAAAATCGCGCAACAGTCGCCTTTGAGAACTATCCGACTGCATACTCATCTCGTTTGGAATGATCTTTCTGTTCCTGCTACCGTCGGTTTCTGCATAGCCGCTGCGGATCACGTTCTGCACATTTACCGTTCGTTCGAAGCGTTCGCGCAACCCGGATTCAAAAGAATGGACAGTGCATGAGGAATCGATTTCTTGCAGCTAGCATGATCGTGCCGCTCATTATGAGCGGATCTCTGACCAACGCGGACGCTCTGCCGCTACTGGGCCATCCTCCGGCGCTTCACGATGCGGTTTCGCTGGGAGCCGAATCTGTCGCCGTTCGGCGGGGGGCCGTCGTCGCCCGTGGGCCGCAGGGAGGCGTGGTCGCCGCTGGCCGGACGACCGTCGTTCGCCATGGCGTACGCCCGGTGCATCCAATCGCTCGACCGGGCGTTCGACCGGTGCATCCGATTGCTCGTCCCTGGGTGCGTCCGACGCGGTATTACTGGCTCCCGGGAGGCGCCATCGCGGCAGGTGCGGCGATCGGCTTTGTCGCTGCCGCATCTGTCGGCGCGTATGCCGGCGTCGCTCCAGGCCCGAATTATTGCTGGTACTACACCGACGCCAGCCGCACCAAGGGCTTCTGGGATGTGTGTCCTTGAGCTGACGGCGGTTTCAGATCGTCCCGAAGACATGCCTTGTCTCGCGGCGATTTAAAGTTGCGGTCTCGTCGAAAATTCCGATCAGGGGCTTTCGACGCTCCTTGCTGCCGATGGTGCAAGCAATCCCGTCTTCTCGGCGATAGAAACGGCTTCGGCAAAAGATTGAACCCGCAGCTTTTCCATCACCATATGCCGGTGTGCTTTGATGGTTCGTTCGGATGTACCAAGCTGAAAGGCAATCTGCTTGTTCATCTTGCCCCGGACCATAAGTGCGAATACCTCGTTTTCCCGAGGCGTCAGGGTCGCTATCAAGGATCTGAGCGAATTGATCTGATCCTGCTGCTGCTTCGTCGCCTCAAATCCGGCGAGGGCGCGACGGATCGCATCGAGCAGCGTTTCCTTGGATACGGGCTTCAGCAGAAAGTCTTCGGCGCCGGCCTTGATCGCGCGTACGCTGGTGGGGACGTCACCACGGCCGGTCATGAATACGATCGGCCAGCCGTACGACAGCTTCGTGAGTTCTTCCTGAAGCTGTAGCCCATTAAACGATGGCATGTTCACATCGAGCAGAATGCAACCGGGCTTGGCAGTCTCGACGCCGCGCAAAAACGAGCTTGCGGACTCATAGTCGGCAATCTCGAAGCCGGAGACCTTCAACACACGCGAAATGGCCGCCCGGAAAGAGGCGTCGTCGTCGACAATGTGTATGACGGGCGTGCCGGTCATTCTCTCGTTCGGAATCACCCTGGTAGCCGTGGCGCAGTAATAAGGGTCAAGCGCTTTGGCGAAGTCGGTATCAGCCGTCGGATTATTGGATTGGGAATATAACGCCGACAGTTGAAACTATCCAGCCTACGCGAGCAGCATCTGCGCCGAGCGTCATTTTGGCATCCATAATGCCTGGTATTCTCCGTGGTCCCGCTACCGAGCAGGCCGCATCGGCTACAAGTAGGCAGTATAGGAACTGACCCAGACGAGAATGGAAGCGAGCAGCCCGATGACGCCCGCATTCGCAGCAAAGGCGGTTGCGTTTCCGGACATCCCGAGCCGGAGCGAGTCGCGGTTCATCTCGTCAGGAATGGATATCTCTGCCGGGAAGGCCGACGCCCCACCGATCGCATTGGTCCGCGCCAGTGTACCGGATGTGGCAATTTGTCCTTGGCCGATCCCCTTTGGAATTTCAATGATTTTCGCGCGGTAGATTCGGCCCGGAGCGCTTTCGAGCACAATATCGACGGGCGTGCCCGCCTTGATCGTCTGGAAGCCGTTTTGTGAAAACATTCCGACAATTGTAATTTCATTCTCGACGATAAACGACATCGTTGAGCGCGCCTGGAGGGCACGATCGCCGACGGTGAGTGCAACAGATGTGACGTAGCCGTTGGCCGGCGCGCGAATGCTTGTCTGCGACAACTCCCAATTTGCATTCTCGAGTTGGGCCTGAATCTGGGCAACGGAGGTGTTCACCCCACCGATTTCCGAATCCAGGGCGAGCTTGGCGCTCTGCTGAGCAGCTTTGGCCACATTGAGCTGCGCCAGTGACGTTTCGTATTGATTCTGGCGATCCTGTCCCTGGAATTGTGTGTTGGCATCGTCAGCCACGAGCTTCTGAATGTCGGCCAGGCGTTTCGCGTTGTACGAAACTTGCGCGGTCAGACCGGCGACATTTGCGGCTGCCTGGTCGTAGTTCGACTTCAGGATCTCGGTTTGCTGTTTCGCGGCAGCAAGCGACGCCTGCAATTGCGTGACCTTGTATTGAAATGGTGCCGGATCAATCTGAAACAGGATGTCTCCTGACTTCACCGGGATGTTCGGCTTTACCGGAATCGCCACCACCTGACCCGTCACATTCGGCGTCACCTCGACCACCCGGCCAGCGACCGTCACCTTGCCCGACGGTGTCAGGTAGTTGAACAGCGCGAGGAACGTCGCGAGGATAGAGGCGCCGGTCAGGATCGAAATCGTTCCCGACAGCCAGCCCCAGCGCACGAGCCTGAACCTGAAGAAGACGGCCCACATCGCAGCGATATAGAGACACAGGATAATAACCACGGTGGAGCCTCACGTTCGGGTACGAGATGGCCATTAGCCGGGAATCGATCAATGCGCGCTATGCAAAATCGGCGCGGCGAAAATCGTCGTGCCAAACGGTCGTCGTGCTGGCTCTTGCATAGTCGATGCAGCGTGACCTCTCCATGGTGGCCGGCAAGCGAGACCATTCGCCGGAATCATCGTGACCAACAAGAAGAGCGTTATGACGCAGGCGTCGATACGCAGAGCCGCGGCGTTTGGCCTCGTCGCGGCCGGCGTGGCCCGTCGGACGACGCGACGCGGTTGCCGTTGGCGCGGTGGCGGTGGGGGCTGCTTATGGGGCGCCGGTCGTAGTGGCGCCTGTGCGGGTTGTTCCCGGGCGTTGCGTGCAGGCCGTCGATCCCTACGGGCGCATTTACATGCGGTGCTATTAGGGCTGGCGCCGGTCGGCGGGTGTAGTCAGCCGTGATCGACAAATATGTACGAAGAGCGGACATCCATGCGGATCAGGATTGCCCGTTTTTGCATAGCCAGCCATCGCACAGGGCGTCAAACATGTACCTGTTACCCAAACTCGCTTGACCGCAAGCTGCGAACCGAAGGGAATTGTTCTGATGTTTACAAAACGCGATCTGCTTCGTTCCGCAGCGCTGGCTGCGATCACTGTCACTGCAGCGAAAGCTGTCCCGGCAAACGCGCAGGCCAAAGCGGAATGGCCTGACATCCGCGAGGCCAAGGCGATCGCCGAGGAAGGCTTCATCTACGGGCTGCCGATCGTAATGAATTACGCGGTCATGTATGAATATTCAGTCGACAGGAACTCGGGACAATTCAAGGCGCCGTTCAATCAGATCAATAACGAGGCTAGGGTCTTCACATACAAAGACACGGCCGTCATAACTCCCAACAGCGACACACCGTACTCGCTCGTATGGACCGATCTGCGTGCCGAACCGATCGTCTTTTCGGTGCCGGTTGTCGAGAAGACGCGCTATTATTCTGTGATGCTGTGTGACGGCAACACGTTCAATTACGGATATGTCGGTAGCCGCGCGACCGGCGGCGAGGCCGGTGACTATATGGTGGTCGGTCCCGATTGGAAGGGCGCTACCCCGCCCGGTATCAAGAAGGTCTTCCAGTCCTCGACGCAGTTTTCGGTCATTATCTACCGCACACAACTTTTCGATTCTGCAGACATGCCGAATGTTGAGAAGGTCCAGGCGGGCTACAGAGTGCAGCCCCTATCGGCCTATCTCAAGCAACCCGCACCGGCCGCCGTACCAGCCATCGAGTTTCCCAAAGCCAATGCGGAGTTGGTGAAAAAGAACTTCTTCGAGTACCTCGACTTCGCCTTGCAGTTCGCCCCGGCAGGGGCGGAGGAAACGCAGATCCGCGCCAAGCTCGCCCGCATTGGCGTCGGGGCCGGCAAGACCTTCGACTTCAAGGATCTTCCACTGACGCACAAGATTGAAATCGGGCTGGGAATGCGGGACGGCGAAGAGAAAGTCGAAAAGTATCTTGCCAGCGGACAGAAAGACGTAAACGGATGGAAAATCGGATCGCTGTTCGGAGACCGACAATTCTTCAGTGGCGACTGGTTGAAGCGTGCGGCTGCCGCCAAGGGCGGCATCTATGGCAACGACGCGGTTGAGGCTGTCTATCCGCTGACGAGGACGGTTGCCGATGGTGAGGTCCTCGATGGTTCCAAACACAGTTACACCCTTACCTTCGCAGCTGGACAATTGCCGCCGGTGAACGCGTTCTGGTCGGTGACGATGTACGACGGCAAGACACAGTTGCTGATCGAAAATCCGATCAACCGCTATCTGATCAATTCGCCGATGCTGCCGGGCATGAAGCGGAACGCGGACGGTTCGCTGACGCTCTACATCCAGAATAAATCGCCGGGCGCCGACAAGGAGGCCAATTGGCTCCCGGCGCCGAACGGAGAAATCTATCTCGTCATGCGTCTGTACTGGCCGAGGCCGGAAGCGCCGTCGGTCCTGCCGGCGGGCGAAGGGACGTGGCAGCCGCCCGGTATCAAGCGGGTTTGATGGCACTTGGATCAATCATGCTGCCCGGGAAGTGACTTGAGCGCGCGGACTCGTGCGGGCCGCTTTTGGCCGGCGCGAGTTCGAACGTGACTCACAGGCGCCTCCGCAGATCGCAAGGAATACTTCAACGCTCGGTGTCGACCTGCGCTCAACTTGCGGGCGCTTGGCGGGAAGACGCGGAGTTGCTCGGCACCCGCTAAGGCTGCTGCTGCAGGTCTTGCACGGAGGCATCGTCGTAACGTCAAGAGAGCGAAAGAAGCGGGGCGAGAAGTCATTCAGTGCTGCAAGGCCAAGCCCAGCAAGCCGGTCATCGAAGCAATTGCTGTCGTGTTCGGGGAGCGCGCGATTCTTGGTATCAAGATGAAGTCGTAAGCCAGTCTGTACGAAGCCGAATGGGAGGACGTTTCCGTTGGGGGCTGCAAGCGACATACCATTACGCAGCCTTAGCTTTGATGAATATTCTGACATGGTTATCGGAGCGACGGTGAACTTCCTGCTGATTGGTCCCAGTCAAGCGCCTTGGTCGGTCATTGCAAATTGGATTCGATCGTCTGGCAATTTGGCGTGGAGGGAGGCGCCAAGATTGCACGGCGTCTCGAGCCTGGATGCTTTGAGTTTCATTTTTCAGCACGAACAAATCGCTGATCGCCTGACTTTTGACGGTCATATTCTCCAGCCTCGGGATTTCGTGGTACTTTCGCCTGGAAGTGAGCTTGCGTTCGCGTGGTGCGGAATCCATCGTTGGATGTCGATTTCGATGCCTGTCGGGCTCTTCGAAACGTTTGCCATTGAAGCCGGCAGAAAACATCTTGCAAGCAAAGCAGACGCTGGCATGTCGCGCGGCACGCGAGTGCTTGCTTTCGATGCGTCGTCCAGTAGCGAGACGGCTCGCTTTATGTTTTCCGGTCGGTTCGTTTTTGCATAGTCGGTGCTTCATCGGGCACCCATAGTGCCGGATAGCGCGACCGACCGCAGATGACCGCAGCGATAACCCGAATCCCAACAGGAGAAGTAGAAATGACGAGTACAAGATTCGTTCACCTGGCCGGCGTGCTCGCCGTGACGTCGATGCTCGGTGTCATGGCAACAGCCAGTGCCCAGACCGCACAGGCGCCGTCTGCGTTGAAAACAATTGGTGCGCCGTCCGCCGCGGCCAAGCCCGAGATCGTCCCCTCGCTGTTCGTGCTCAATTCCCGTGCGGCGACGTTGCAGGGCGAGACGCTGGTGCTGACGGGCATTGCCCCGAGCTCCATCATATTT
>LNAP01002364.1_pt1 | contig 40703 bp, 22 predicted proteins | sample 602601 | NCBI WGS metagenome assembly LNAP01 (sample SAMN02440304, study PRJNA202911) | soil metagenome | biome: Subtropical and temperate rainforests or woodlands; isolation source: soil samples (1 kg each in a 20% v/v slurry with milli Q water) were... ...
GGCCTTCTTGCACAGGGCCAACTCCAGGACGTTGTTGTCGGGAGCCTTCATGAAAAACTCGGCAGTGTCCTGGCTCAAATCCTTCAGACTGGCAGGGCTCGATGGATTCTCCTCACTCAGGATCAGCACCTTCTTGAGGTTAAGACGCGTAGCAATGAAGCTGCTATGCGTGGCGACAAAGAGTTGTTTCTTGACTGAGGCCCGGATGCGCTCGATTAGCTTGCGCATGTGGACATGGCTGAGGTGGTTCTCTGGCTCCTCCAGCAGCAGAACGTGGAGCGCATGTTCACGGTTGCACAGCGCGAACTCGGTCTTTATGAAGCACTGGCGGCCCTTGCCTTTGCTCTCGACCGGGATGTCGTCCTCGGTGAGGATGATGTCGGTCTCGACGCTGGCCTTGGGGCTGGTACGGAGGTTGAACTTGTAGGCATCCAGCTCGTCGTTCATCGTCTTGAAGACGTCGTCCTTGAACTTCGTCTTCGCCTTGCGGTACTCGAAGCCGTGCAGGTTGCGCTGTGCGACGGTCGCATGCACCGCGTACATCGAGCGTGTGTACTCGCGCGTGGCGTACTCGTTGTTGATCAGCGAGCTGTCCATCAGCAGGTGCCGAAGCGGCTTCTTGTATGGAAAGACGGGCTCGTCCGTGAAAGTCTGGAAGTGCACGCCGTAGTACTCGAATGGGAAGCTGTCATGCTTCTGGGCGAGGATGGCCTGGATGTCCTTCGTGTACTCATCGACCGGCTTGCACACCATCTTGATGCCCAGGTGATCTATCCCCTTGCTGTTGTTGCGGCCGTCCAGGTCATGGCGACCCGGGAGGCCATTGAAGTAAACCTCTATCAGCAGCTCTGGAAGGTCGACGATCCTTCTGTCGCCGCCCAGGAACTCCGCGATGCAGTCGGCGTTGAACAGCGCTTCGAGCCCAATTGCTTCCACCTTGCTACGGCTGGCGCTCAGCACCATGTCCATCGCCTGCAGTACCGAACTCTTGCCGGCTTCATTACCGCCCACCAGGATATTTAGCTCTGGATCAAATTCCAGTTCCAGCGCCCTGAAGCGCTTGAAGTTCCTGAGCACCAACCGATGTATCGTTCCCATGCGTCTCCCCTCCCATCCGATTTTGGTTCTCGAATCTGCATCCCTGGCATTGCCGCCATGTTGGAGCACGCCTTCGTGCTCTACTCAGATCCGCATCTCTCGGTATAGTAACTAGCACCCGGCACTGGGACTCGTGTAACCGGCTTGGCCTGAGGTCAAGGCTGCGCCAACCGGCAAAGCTGTCTGCCGCGCAATCGCCGCCCCATTTGACCAACTACGGGATAACAGCAATCGCTGCTCACCAGTCGCTGGATGTCGCGCATCTCCTGCCCGCAGTGAGTCCGCAGCACTCTTTCACAAACTAGCAAAAGGGTGTGCCAGAGCCATTCCGAGTTTTCGCTTGCCCCACGCTAGCCTTGAGCCATGTTCAAATGCACGCGCCAAAATAGTGCAAACACCACACCAACAACGGGAGGAAGCATGGCCAGACGCAAGAAAACCAGTCCCTTGGAGGATGTGCTGGACCTGCTTGCAATGCTCCCCTGGTGGGTCTGCGTGGTGCTCGCTGCGGTGAGCTATTTCCTGCTGCACAGCCTGGCAACTCCCATTCAAGCGTCCGACATTCAGGGCCAAGGGGGCGCTATGGTGGGAGCCATGATGCAAAAGGCCGTGATCCATGGCCTGGCAATGGCCGGTCAGTACATCGTGCCGATTCTTTGTCTCGCAGCGGCAGCTCTCTCCGCCTGGCGGCGCAAACAGCGTCAAACCTTGGTCTCGGATGTGGCGCAAGCGCGCAATACCGATGCCTTGGACGGAATGAGCTGGCGGGAATTTGAACTGCTGGTCGGTGAGGCCTACCGACTGCAGGGATACCGCGTCACAGAAATCGGCGGCGGTGGACCAGATGGCGGTGTCGATCTCGTGCTCGCCAAGGGCAGCGAGAAATTCTTCGTGCAGTGCAAGCAGTGGAAGGCCTACAAGGTGGGTGTGACCACCGTGCGTGAACTCTATGGCGTCATGGCGGCCAAGGGAGCCACAGGCGGCTTCGTTGTCACCTCGGGGCGCTTTACCGCCGATGCCAAAGATTTTGCCCAGGGGCGCAACATCGAACTCATTGACGGCCCCCGGCTCTTCGCGATGATTCAACGAGCGCGGCAGGCGCGAGGCCAATCGGTGACAGCACCACGCGAAGCTCCAAGCACGACTGGTACCTCAGAAGCCCAAGCCAGGACTGCAGCCCTCGAACCATCAGTCGCCGCCGAGGCAGTATCCCAGCCTGAATGCCCGCGTTGCGGTGCCGCCATGGCGCTGCGCACCGCTCGACAGGGTGCCAATGCGGGCAGTGCGTTCTGGGGTTGCTCAACCTACCCGAAATGCCGTGGAACGCTTGCGGCTGGCTAGTTTTCAGATTGCGAAACTATGCGCTTCCTTCAATCTCCACGAATGCATCAAAAACGCCTTTTTCATTGGTCGTTCGCACTGCTGGGCCTTCTGAGCTTTGGTTTCCATGCTCACGCACAAAAGCCCGTCTACCGCTGCGAGACGGCGGGCAAGGTGAGTTATTCGGACGCGCCTTGTGTTGGAGCCAAGGAAATCGACGCAACGCCCACGCAGGGCATGGACAAGATGACCGGCACAAGCCGCAAGGGTGCCGATGTGCGACGGGATGAACAAAATGCCGTAATGGCCGATGCACTGAAGCCGTTGACGGGAATGAACGCCGATCAGTACCGTGTGTACAAGCACCGCCTCAAGCTCAGCCCCCGGGACAAGGCGGAATGCGCGCGGCTGGACACCAACCTGCCTGAACTCAAGCAGCGTACCGCTACGGCGCTGTCCAGCGAAAAAGCTCTGGCCGACGTGGAGCTGTACAAGGCTCGCAAACAGTTCAACGACCTGAATTGCTAGCTCAGATCCCCTTGAGCAGGGTCAGAACTTGCGCGGGCATGGCATTGGCCTGCGCCACCATCGCGGTGCCCGCGCTTTGCAAAATTTGGTGCCGTGCCAGTTGTGCTGTCTCATGCGCAAAGTCGGCATCGACTATGCGATTCTCTGAAGAGACATCCAGATTAGTAATCACAGACTCAAAGCGCGATTGAATCGCGCCCAACTCTGCGCGAGCGTTGGTGACCTGATTAATTGCAGCATCGAATATGCGCAGTGCGTCACCAGATTTCTTAGATGAATCAAATGATATTTGGTCAATCGTTATTTGCTGTGCTGCACCCCCTGCATGGACAAAGCCTATATCATCGCCATCGACGTTGTAATATGCATCACCTTGTATTGCAAATGGCTGATCTGACGTAAAAGCGATTGCACCAATTGCGAATCCGTCATCAACACCCCAAACTCCAGTTCCAGCTGTACTATCTATACTCCAATGATAAGCATCTACACTAAAGTCAACACCATTCTCATTCCAAGCCCCGCCAGTTAGATAAACCACCTCCGATGGGCTCGTCTCATTCATCACATGGATGTTCTCACCCGTATTATTGATGAATCTAAAATATGGCCGATCTTGAGGACTCGTCAATTCTGACGAAATGAAGTCTCCGGCTTCAACTCCAGTTACACCAGAGACAGAATTTATAGCATTCATAGCGGATACAGCTGCCTCATCTGTTCCGTCCCACAGAAAAGATACAGTTCTGGCCTTACTGTAATCCTCACCTGCGACCACCCTCAAAGTAATTACTTGATCATTAACAGGTGCTGAAAAACCAATGCTTGTTTTTGCCTCAGTTAAGACTCCAGTATTTGAAGATTTTTCATTCAACCTCTCCGCCAAATGCGCCATGGAACGAATATCGCCAACAGGGATAACCGCATCTTGAACTCTCAAAGTTCTCCCGTCGTTTGGGTACGTTAATGCAGTGAAACTATCAAAATTTGATGGGTAGTACCACGTTTGGGCAGCAGCACCCCTACTATTTAAGCCGAAACTTCGTTCGGAAGATGATATTTGATATGGTCCGACAGTGTTCTCTTTCAGCGCCGATATGGATACGTCAATGGTCTGCCCAGCGTTGGCACCGACCTGGAACGTCTGCGCGGTGAAGCTTCCGTCCAAGAGCTTGTGACCGTTGAAGTTGGCCGTTTGGGACATGCGCTCGAACTCTTGCAGCAGTTGGGAGTATTCGGCGAACAGGGTTTGTCGGTCACTTCGGGAGTTGGTGCCATTGGCCGCCTGCACTGCGAGCTCGCGGCCACGCTGCAGGATGTCGGTCATCTTCTGCATGGAGCCTTCGGCCACCTGAGCCAACGAGATTCCATCGTTGGCATTGCGTTTGGCGGCATCCATGCCCCTGACCTGCGTGAGCATGCGTTCACTGATGGCAAGTCCTGCAGCGTCATCCTTGGCGCTGTTGACGCGCAGGCCCGAGGACAGGCGCTGCATCGTCGTGACAAGCCCTGCTTGGTTCGCGCTCAGATGGCGCTGGGCATTCAGGGATGAGACATTGGTGGAAACGGTCAGCGCCATGTCATTCGCACTTCTTCAATCAACGTAAAAGCACGGCGCAAGCTGCGTCCGGTGGGTGCAAGCAAAGAGCACGTTCCCCACGCCAACCTACTTCCCTCGTGCCGCTCATCTTCATTGATGCGCCCTCTTCCTGTAACGGTAGGCCGTCTTGGCCTCAATTGACAAACTACGTAATTCGTAGCAAAGAAGGATATGCAGACACGCCGCCACCAAAAGCGCGAAGTAGCCACTGATAGCTACGCAATTCGTAGCATTGAATGACCTCAGCACAACTGCAGGTGCCAGAACCGCTGAGGGAAGGTGGCGGCCGGAATACGGCCTGTTAGTGACGGCACCAGCCGCTGCAACCGTCACGAGGCACCGTTGGGCCGTCAACCGCCTTCATCGTCAGCGCGCAGAGTCAAAAACGACGCATCTCGTAGTATCGACAAAACCCCATAGCTACGACTCTCGTAGTCCTATGGGACGTGAAATGTCAGAGGCGGATCAAAGGTGGGGAACACGGCTCAAGCAAGCTCGGCTCAACGCTGGCTTGTCCCAAAAAATGCTAGGGATCGAGGCGGGGATTGATGCTTTCGTGGCGAGCACGCGGATCAACCGTTACGAACTGGGCATACACCGGCCCGACTTGCTCACGGTGCGCAAGTTGGCCAAGGTGCTGGATGTTCCCGTGGCGTTCTTTTTCGCTGATGAGGATGATGACATTGCCGATTTGCTTCTCTTGTACAAGAAAGCTGGGGCCACCGCTCGCGCTGAAGCGCTGAAGTTGCTGGCCAGGTGACGGGCACGTGAGCAGGGGACAAGCTGTGCCATGAGCCATCATCTCCGTGCCCACTCTGCCGTTCAGTGACGCCCTTCTTGCTGCCTCAAACAGTGAGCTGACAGCTTCTTATTTCTCCATTGACACCGAGTATCAAAGATTATCACTGCATCGGAATTGACCGAAGGTAGGGAAAATTTAGGCTGTCGAAGCTTCTAATCGAGTTGCCCGATCGGGGATTTTTCGCTTTTCCCATGAGATCGTTTGAAAGCTCCTCATCGGACAAGGCAGATGCATAGACACGTGGCGCTGCAATATAGCGCTTCAATGCTTCAGCTGCCGTTCGAGCGGTGCGCTTATTGAAAACGTAGGGCGCCAGATCAATATCACACGGATCAAGCTCGAAGGGTGGAGGCAGCACCATCCATTCAAGTGCAGGAAGTCCACGATGACGAGCCCACGGCAAGTCGATGTCAATGCGGTAACGCCTCAAAATCGTCATCTTGAACTTCGATCGCATTGAATTCGACATTTTTTGCAGCGCCGCATTTTCAATACCTTTGAAGTAATCATCCAAAATAAGGTGTTGTTGCGGGGTCAGCTTCGTTGCTTTTTCTGTGTTTTTCATTTCACGCACGCGCAGGTTGTCAGTCAACCTTAGTTCTGTGCGGAGCTTCTCAAAGGCCAGCGCATAGACTTTCTGACTGAGTTCATGATCCCGCCATGCCTCCGTGCTTTCTTCCATACCCACGACCACAAGAATCTTTCGTAACTCGTGCTGCGTCAAATCCACTTCCACACGAAGATGGCGCCCACTAACCATATACACATGATTTTTTGTGGATTCGGGAATATTGGTTTTCGAAAGCTCGATCCGCTTTACATACATTTTAAATTGCGGCCGATTGCGGATATTTAAGTACCAAGTGTTATCTCCCTCCTTCCCTTGACTACCAGCCTCTTTGCTTGAACGATTCCAGAACAAAGCGTCACGTCGTGCAGTCACCTGCGCCAAAGCTTGGAGTGCGGACTCGTGGCTATCAAAAGGAATGAGATAAGTGAAAGTGACATTGCGAATTTCAGAGTTCGCCAGCCTCAACTGAGAAATCAACTCGGGAGCGATGTTTTTTTCGGCAAGGTAGCTCTTCAAAAGATAGAAAGCTACCCGAGCTGAAGAGGAGACGTCAGTCTTAATCAGTGCATTCAATCCAATCACACAGGAGGGCACGTTCACACTGATATGGAAACCTATGAATTGAGCCGAATACGGGTCAGACCGATCAATCCAAGGCGTCACCACATATCCAGCCTGTGTCAATGGCGATGTAACAATCGTCTGGACACCAGAAGTACCTCTCGACAGAACAAGCCCCTCTCGCTTCACCCAAGTAGAAAGCTTCCAGGCTTCACATGCCTCTTCCAACAGCATGGGAGGAACCTTAAAAATCATTGCAATCGAATCAGACATAATTTCGGCCCTTTCTTCTAGCCCAGTCACTCTCTGAATTGCATTTATGCACATTAGAGCCTCACCAAGCTTCATGAATCAATATGTTATGTTCAGTAAAGCTTTACAGTATTACAAAACCCCAGCAACCATTATGTTATGCACAGTAAAGCTTTACAGTATTACTACTTAAATCAACCGCCGCAACCAAAGCCTCCCATCCATGAATACGCGCGTATATAGCCATAAAACCGGCATTTTCTCCATTAATCCAACACATTCCAATGAAAATTACACCCCAATAAGGTTATTCGTAATATTGAAAGTTATGACGATAGTTTTTGGTTGAAATTTGCAACGTTTTCGAGCGCAAATTTCAACCACGCCATCACACTGATTCCAAAATGGCGCGCAAGTCAGCAACTCGCCATGCGGCGATGCGCGTTCCAGGCAGCTTGCGGACGGGCGCGGGAAGATGCCCCGCTTTCACCCGACGCCACACGGTGGGCGCAGAGCAAGCGAATAAGGCCATGACAACACCAAGACGGACGTGTGCACAGTCGGGCAACTTGTCGAAATGCGAGAGGCTTTCCATGCTGATAAAGCGGTGCTTGGCGGTTGGCACCGAAGCACCCATGAAAGGTGGAGCAACCTGCACGGCAGGGTGTGAACTGTTGGCAAGGGCAGCATTGAGGTGAGAGAGATGGCTCATCTGGAATCTTTCAAGGTGCCCTCGATGCATTGCATCAATGGCAGTGTGTTCAAAAATGGACGTGACAACGTGACAAACCGCTGGGGCGATCAGTTGGCAGAATCGAAACGGATACGCTCGTCAATGGCATAAAAGCGCTTTCGCTGCTCTGGACAACCAGCGGGTTGGGGGATGCGCACTTGACGCTGAAACCCATCGACATTGCTGACCAGGTAGCCGCTCTGGTGGAGATGGCGTAGCGCTGCCTCACGCCCAAACCGTTGGCCGATAAGTTCGTCAAAGACGGCGGGGAGAATGAGATACAACGTCTGGCGTTCGCCGGTCTTGCCTTTGACGGTATGTCGATAGCCGCAAATGCCGGACAACTCGACCGAATGGAATTCAGCCAGACGGGGAAACTTCCCCGCATTGCGGTCGATCAGGTTACGCACCTCGTTCACGACCTGCTCACCCATCGGGGTCGTGGCGTGCTTCAAGCGCTGCAGGTGTTCTCCAATCACCAATCGAAGCGCCTCAGTCACGGCAGAGGGCTCCACTTTGAGCAGGCCCAGTTCAATCGCTACGCGACCTGCAAACGCCCAACTTGCAAGGCCTTTGATCATCCGGCGTGTCACCACATCAGGAATCTCAAATCCATCCGTCAGCGACGCTTCGATCTTGCTGAAATCGGACTCGAATGACAGCTTGATCTGATCGAATTTTTTGCTGAACCGAGTCACCAATGCGTTCCAGTACGCACCGTAGTATTTAGCGCATTGGCCCTTGACGTGATCTACGAATTCACCAGCAGCTTGGCCCTTTGGCACGCGGTGAAACATGCCCATAGGAGCACAGGCGTGGAGTTCAAAATACCGCGCAGCAACGCCTTCGTGGACTGGAACGCGATGCACTGCAAGCAGTTCCATCAGGGGAACCTCATTGGCAAGGATCAACCCGCAATGGAGTGCTGTCTCTTGCACGGAGGAAGACTGCGATGAGGCTGTCGCCCGTGACGCGCCGTTGCCGATGTCAAAAATCAGACGCACAAGGCCATGCATGTTCTCTGCCTGGCGCATCTCATCACGGCAGGCTGGACGGTCGTGGATTTGCTGCAAGCGGCTGCGGACTCCTTTTTCTGTTCCAGAGAAGCTCTCGATCTCACCGGCAGGTTCCACCATGGATTGGAGGATCTGCGCGACCGTTGTCTTGCCCTCACCACTGCCGCCAATCAAGGCAAGCGCGAGGGTCGGCATCCGAAAGGGGCGAGCCATCAATGCCCATGTAGCAGCCGACATGCCAACAAGCACATAAGGGTTGTGTTTAGCGACGAACCCGATGTTCTCTTGCCATTCCTCCAGGCGGCAAGAGCGCTTAGGCACAGACTCAATGTTCGGCAATACAACGATGCGGCAGGGAGCAGCTTCTCCCAACCAATGCACCTTGTTGCACCAAACAAGCATCTCGAAAACCTTGCCGTCCAGATGCAGCCGAGTGAACCCGTCTCGCTCGACGACAAAGCATGTTTCCTGGCTGTTTCGAAGCAAGCTATTGCTCAGTTCACGGCAGCCGCTGCGGCCCGCATAGGCGTGCATGTTGTACTTCGCAGCAATCTGGGCGGTCTCGTCGCAGTGCTGCAGCATCAGCTGTGACTTGCGCAAAATTTCGTACTCCAGCACGCCAGGAGTCGGTTCAAGCTCCACAACGAGGGAGCCGCTCGGCTTACCGAATGCATTGATGCCGTGCCAAACAGAACGGATCGGGTGGGGCAGAAAGTCACCATCGTCATCAAAATCGGCATTGATTGCGGCGGGGGCAGTTTGAGAGGCCTTTGGGCGTTTCTTCTTGCGGGAGAGCTTCTCGGCGAGGGTGTTTTTCTGAACTTCAGACATGAGTTTTCCTTGACCAGCCATCGACGGCTTGGCTAAAAAATGTTCAAAGATGGAGGGGATGGAGGCGGGACTGCGCCCGCCTCAGGGTCGGACTGCGTAGTCCTTGTCAGCGAAGTGCGTTGGTGATGCGCGGCTGACGATGCAAGGCAACCGCGCCCGACGGTTGCGACATGGGCGTGGCCTTCTCATGTGCAACGGTGACAGACGCTTGGCCTGAGTGAAAGCTGGAGACTTCCAGCAAACGCAACCGCGTCGTTGCAGATTGCACGCCCTGAACGCGGTAGGGCAAAAGTGAAATTTTTGGGACGATTCGGTGTGCCATCAGAGGCTCCTTCAAAAGCTACATAGAAACTTTCGATGGGTCACGGCGTCCCGCTTCAGCCCATCTCGTATCGCTGCGATGGGTTGAAGTGTCGATGGCGATTTGGCCGAATCAGCTAACTGATGGCGGACTCATATGGGTTCCTGATGGGTCCGCTTTTTCCGGTTTGCGCGAAGCCAACATCTGATAGAAGGCCTCACACCAGTCTTTAGTCAGCGTCTTGAACCCGTCTTCACCAAACCCTTGAGCTCGGTAAAAACCATATTCATCAATAACTTCTTGCAATGACTTGAGGACTTTGGTTTGAACCTTTGGATCGCGCCCTTGGCCCGCGCTTTTGTTTTCTTGCCAAAGCAGAGTAGCAAAAAGAAGTGCTTTCAACCGAGTGCTGGCTTTCGTTTCATTGGCGTTATCTTGTGTTCTCTTCTTAGGCTCCAACGCCGCGCTGCCATCTTTTTTTGCCTTGACTGATTCGGGGCTAGAGGACTGGGGCAAACGGGACTGCTTGATCGCTAAAAGCTGTGACATCCCGGCGGGCATGCTCTCCATGCCGTAACACCGAGCGATGAACTTCAATGCGCTGAGCGTATCCACGCGCACCTCGGACAATTTGCCGTGATTCTTTACCCGCTCAGCATTCCCAGCGTTATCTAGGTTGTAGTAGATCCGGTCGGTATTTGTAGGGTCGGAAGTCAGCGCATCTTTCATGACGTTCAGCAGCTTCAGATAGCCATGCGCCCAAGCTCCGTCAGCGCTTATGCGGAGATCACGGGTACGCTTATATGGAGCGAGGTTCCCCGCCATCACGACGATTCGCCATAGTGCACTTGTGTCGCGCACTACTTCTGCTTGCCAATCCGGCTCAGACCATTTGCGCGTGAGAGGACGCTTTGACTTGACTGCACTTGATCTTTTGCTAAGGCCCACGGACACCCTACCCATACTGGAATCCTCCCATGTTGAAACTGGTAATTCTCCATGGAATCGGATTGCAATTAAAAGACGGTGCCTTATCCGGATCTCATGCTGACGGGGGCGCGCGCCCCCGCCTTCGACCCAATTTCCGGAAAGCCATCTGTTCCCTCTCGATCCAAATTTCGCGCCACCATAATGTGGGGCAGAGCTCAAGAGGAAGGGGTCACTTGCAATGAAGTTCGTCAGCAACGCGGGCACAGATCGTGTCGTGGACTTGGTGCGCCCGTGGCTGAGGCCCAACCACCGGTTGGACGTGGTGTCACCGTCCTTCTCTCTATTTGCCTTCGCTGAAATCCTGGCCGACGCGCCACGGCTTTTCAACGCGCGCCTGGTTGTGCCCCCCCTCCCCCCCAAAGACGCCCCTATCAGCGTTCATGAACAATTGGGCTTACTGGGAGCCAAGACTGACCGCGCCGCACGCAACAAGCTGCAAGCGCCGTGGCTGGCTCGCAAGTTCTCAACGTGGCTTGACGCCAAGGCACAGGTTCGCCACGCATCTGGCTCCATTCCACAAGGAACCATGGTCTTGCGCGATGACCACGGCACGGCGCAACAAGCGGTGCTGGGCTCCTTCGCTTTCAGCACGGAAGGCCTTGGAATCACCCCCGGCAATCCACTCAGCCTGATTCAAACATCTGAGAATCCGGCAGAAGCTCACATGCTGAGCCAGTGGTTCGACATGCAATGGGGTGCGCTCAAAGACCAGCCTGAAGCCAAGGCGGCATTGATCGCCTCGGTCAAAGAACTGAGCACGCACCGGGATGCCACGAGCGTATACGCACTGATGCTTCAGCATCTTTTCGCATCCAACGGCGAAGGCATGGACGAGGAACGCATCGTCAAATCCGCCACCGGCATTCGCAACACCGTGGTGTGGAAGAAGCTCTACAAGTTCCAACGTGACGGCGTGGTGGGTGCCATCGACAAGCTGGAACGCTTTGGCGGGTGCATCATTGCGGACAGCGTGGGCCTTGGCAAAACCTTTGAGGCCCTGGCCATCATCAAGTACAGCGAACTGCGCAATGACCGCGTGCTGGTGCTCTGCCCCAAACGCTTGCGCGACAACTGGACGCTCTACAAGGCCAACGACAAGCGCAACGTCTTGGCGTCTGACCGCTTCAACTACGACGTTTTGAACCACACGGACCTGTCACGAGACGGTGGCCTGTCAGGCGACATCGACTTGTCCCACGTGAACTGGGGCAACTACGACTTGGTGGTCATCGACGAATCACACAACTTCCGCAACAAGAAGTCCCCTCGTCAAGGCAACGAAACGCGGTACGACCGCCTGATGCGCAAAATCATCCGCGAAGGCGTGAAGACCCGTGTGCTGATGCTCTCAGCCACTCCAGTCAACAACCGGCTGGCAGACCTCAAAAACCAGATAGCGTTTGTCACGGAGGGTGACGATACCGCCCTGTTTGACCACGGCATCGCCAGCATTGACAGCACCACCCGCCGTGCGCAAAAGGCGTTCAACCGCTGGCTGGAGCTGCCCAACGAAGAAAAGACCCCCGCGCTGCTGGTCGAAATGCTGGGCTTCGACTACTTTTCCCTGCTCGACCACCTGACCATTGCCCGCTCACGCAGGCACATCGAGAAGTACTACGGCACTGCCGAAACCGGCCGTTTCCCTGATCGCCTGCCCCCCATCAACATCAAAGCAGACGTGGACCGGGCGGGCGAATTCCGCTCGATCCGCGACATCAACCTTGAGATTCGCCGCCTTAACCTCGCCGCGTATGCGCCGCTGCGCTACGTGTTGCCGCACAAGCAAGAGGCCTACGACCTGAAGTACAGCACCCAGATTCGCGGCGGCGAAAGTTTCTTCCGACAAGTAGACCGTGAAGAGAGCTTGATTCACCTTCTACGAGTCAACGTGCTCAAGCGCATGGAAAGTGCCGTCTCCTCCTTCGCGCTCACTGTGCACCGCCAGCTCAAAGACGTGGAGGCCACGTTGGCGCAGATTGACGCACACGCCAATGAGATTGAAGAACTCGACATTGCCGACGTGGACATTGACGACCCCGCGTTTGAATCCCTGCTGGTGGGCCGCAAAGTCAAAGTGCTGCTGGGCGATGTGGACTTGGTGCGGTGGAAGCAAGACCTCACCGAAGACCGTAACCGGCTCGCCACACTGTATGCGGCGGCAGAACAGATCAGCGCCGCACGCGATGACAAGCTGCTCCGTTTGCGCGATCTCATCACCACCAAGTGCAAGAACCCGATCAATGCGGGTAACCGCAAGGTCATCATCTTCACCGCGTTTGCCGACACAGCCAACTATCTATATGAGCAGTTAGCGGGCTGGGCCAAGGCCGATTTGGGCATTGAGAGCGCCTTGGTCACGGGCTCGGGCCGCAACCAATCTACCTTGCCCCTGCGCCGCGACCTCAGCAGCATCCTGACAGCGTTCTCGCCGCGTTCCAAAGAGCGCCCCGAAGAACTTGCGATTGAGGGCGAGCTGGACCTGTTGATCGCCACCGACTGCATCAGCGAAGGGCAGAACCTTCAAGACTGCGACTGGCTGGTCAATTACGACATTCACTGGAACCCGGTTCGCATCATCCAGCGGTTCGGGCGGATTGATCGCATCGGCTCGCGCAACAACTGCATTCAACTGGTGAACTTCTGGCCCAACATGGAGCTTGAGGAATACATCAACCTGGAGCAACGCGTCAGCGGCCGCATGGTGCTGTTGGACATTTCCGCCACCGGCGAAGAGAACATCATCGAGCAGCAATCCGGCGACCAGATGAACGATCTGGAATACCGCCGCAACCAATTGCTGAAGATGCAAGACAGCGTCATTGACCTGGAAGACTTGTCCAGCGGCGTTGCCATCACCGATTTAACGCTTACCGACTTCCGCATTGACTTAGCCGAGTTCAACAAGCTGCATCCCGGCAAGCTCGACGGTCTGCCGCTGGGCGCGTTTGCCGTCGCGTCCAGCAACGATGTGGACATTCCGCCTGGCGTGATTTTCTGCCTGCGTGCTGAAGATGTCGCCGCCGAAAAAGCTATCGACCCCGGATACCCCTTGGCACCGCACTATCTTGTGCATGCCAGAGAAGACGGTACCGTGCTGCTGCCCTACACCCAAGCAAAGACCACGCTCGACCGGCTCAAGCGCATGGCCTTGGGCCGTGACTTCCCCGATGCATCGGCATGCGCCCGTTTTGACCGCGCCACCAAGCATGGAGAGGACATGCGGCACGCCCAAAAGCTGCTAGCGGCCAGCGTGGCATCCATCGTTGGTAAGTCAGAAGAACGTGCTGTAGCCAGCCTGTTCTCACCGGGCGGCACGCACGCCATGAAGGGCGAATTTGCTGGCTCCAACGATTTTGAGGTGCTGGCTTACATGGTGATCCTGCCCAGTGCGGGTGAGGAACAAGCTGCATGACCGGGGTTGATCTGTCATCAGAACAGTTGATTTCAGCACTGCGCTTGCCCGCTGAGGCCACCGTCGGTCAACGCGTACCTAAGAAGATACTGGCCGAAAATCTGACATCTCGCGGCACGGCCACAAGCGCCGACCGCAAGCTTTTGCAAGAACAGATCGACGAGATCACTTGGGTTGCAGCCCTCAAGCCCACCAATGCGGGCATCCCGGAGTACCAAGACGAAGTGCGCAGCTACCTCGAGCTGGCGGTCCTGAGCGTGCGCCTGCGGCAAGGTGGCCAGCTCGACACGAATCCTGCCAAAACTTCAGCAAGCGTGGCGCGGCTTGCTGAGCTGGTGCACCGTTCCATCCCCTACCCCGTACTGCTGGTCTTGGATGGCGGGGCACGCCTTTACCTATCGCTGGTGCACATCCGTTGGGCGCAGAAAGAGGCCGAAAAATTTGTGCTCGACGGCGATTTAATTCAAGGCGTTTTTGTGCGCAACGGGCCTGCCGCCGCATCTGTGATGGACGCAGGCACCGTGAATGCGTTCATCAACGCCATGGACCTGAGCAAGCAGCCGCGCACTGACCTGCTGACGCTCTACCAGGGCTGGATGGACACGCTGTCCGCATGGCAAGCCGCAGCCGCGACCGGCCGCTTTGAGTGCGTCAGCCCGCAGCAAGCCACGGCGCGTCGTGCAGCCCTGCGCCGTTGCCATGAGCTGGACGTGCAAATCAGCAGCCTGCGTGCGGCTGCCAGCAAAGAAAAACAAATGGCCAGCCAAGTGGCGGCCAATCTCGAAATAAAGGCGCTGATGGCAGAACGCCAGCAGGCCGTGAACAGCCTCTAGGAAAACACTACATGAAAAATCAAAAGCAAACTATTCGAAAAATTGTCGGCTTCCTGAACAACGCGGATGAAGACGGCGGTTTTTGGCTGCCCAACATACAGCGGCCCTTCGTCTGGGGCGAGGAGCAGATTTGCCGCCTATTCGACTCGATCTTGCGCGAGTACCCAATTAGCACTCTCCTCGTCTGGAAGACCACCAGTGGCATCCGCCGTCGCAAGTTCATCGACAACTGGTCCTCTTCTCTCAAGTTGAGCACCTTCTACGTCCCTGAGGACTTCAAAAAGAAATGCTTGGTGCTCGACGGCCAGCAACGCCTTCAAAGTCTCTACATCGGCCTATGCGGTAGCTTTTCTGGTCGAGAGTTGCACTTTGATGTCCTGAGCGGTACCGCCGCGCTGCCAGACGACATCAAGTACAGGTTCGAGTTCCGAACCACAGCCACAACCGCCTTCCCTTGGGTGAAATTTAAGGACTTGGTATTCACTTCGCGAAAGAAGCGCGAGCTGATTCAGGACATGGAGGCAAAGGCAGGCCGCAGCTTCACCAACGAAGAAAAAGACAAAATTGAAGGCAATCTAGATTTGGTTGACCGCACGTTCAAGATGGACGAGTCCATCACGTACCAAGAACTCGACAGCATCGACAACCCCGATCTCTACACAGAAGACGATGTCGTGGAAGTGTTCATTCGTGCCAACTCCGGTGGCACTAAACTTGAAAAATCAGACTTACTTTTTTCCTTGCTCAATGCAACGTGGGATGTAGCAGACAACCGCATGGAAGAACTGCTAGATGACCTGAACCGGCACGGATTTGAGTTTGATCGCGACTTCGTTCTCAAGACATGCTTGGTGCTGCTGAACCAAGGCGCGCAGTACGAAGTGTCGAAGTTCCGCAAACCTGGGGTGCGCGAGGACATTGAGGAGAAGTGGGACGAGCTGAGCGCCTCCATCAAAGCGATTGCGGACTTCGTGCGCAGCAAGACCTACATTCAGTGCGACAAGGCCTTACCTTCTTATTTGGCCTTAATCCCTCTCATTTATGTCCGCCACCACTACCCCACCGCATGGACTGGGGCGAAGCAGATCGACACCTTCTTAGTGCGCACCTTGCTCGCAGGGGCCTTCGGCGGGCAATCTGACCGAATCATTGATGCGCTGGTGAAGCGTTTTAAGGAGATAGAACGCTTTGATGCAGAAGAAGGTTTTGCGGTCATTCGCTCTCAAAACCGCAACCTGGAAATCTCTAAAGACCGATTCTTCGAGATGGGCTATGGCTCCAAAACCATCCACTTGATCTTAAACCTGTGGTACCCCGCGTTCACCCATACACCGGCTTATGACAACAACTTGCCGCAAGTGGATCACGTGTTTCCGCAGAGTCGATTGAAAGCTGTGAAGGTGACCAGCCCCGACACTGGTCGGTCGGTAATGAAATACCGCGACGATGCGCGCAACCACTTGGCGAACTGCATGCTGCTGACTCGGGCGGAGAACGGCGGTGGGGGAAAAAGTGATATGTCGCCAGCCGACTGGTTCAAAGACAAAGACGCCAACTACCTAGACCTCCATCTCATCCCCAAGGACAAAGCGCTGTGGGCCATGGACAGGTATGAAGACTTCATCGCTGAACGCAAAAACTTGATTGCGACCAAATTTTCTTGGCTGATTGCTTGACCCACGATGTACCAGCACACATTACGAAACATCCCATGACCATTCGAAAGATTGAAGCGCATTCACCTGAAGCGCAAAGCGCAGATCTCGTGGCCGACAACATTGCCAAGCTCAAGTCCATGTTCCCGGAGCTTGTGACCGAGACCACTCAGAGCGGTAAGACGACTGCGACCTTCAACGTGGAGGTGTTGAAGAACCTGATTGGCGACGCCACTGCTGTGGAGTCTGAGGAAAAGTACGGGCTGAACTGGCATGGCAAGCGCCGTGCACGTCAGATCGCTTTGACCCCAAGCACAGGCACCTTGCGCCCTTGCCCCGAGCAGAGCGTGGAATGGGATACCACGCAGAACTTGATGATCGAGGGCGACAACCTCGAAGTGCTCAAGCTGCTGCAAAAGAGCTACGCGGGCAAAGTCAAGCTGATCTACATCGACCCGCCGTACAACACGGGCAAGGACTTCGTTTACCCGGACAACTTTCAAGACAACATCAAGAACTACCTGGAGCTGACTGGGCAAACAGAGAGCGGTCGCAAGATCAGCAGCAACACCGATGCCAGCGGGCGCTTCCACACCGACTGGCTGAACATGATCTACCCGCGATTGAAGCTGGCCCATAGCCTGCTGCAAAGTGATGGTGTGGTTTTCGTCAGCATTGCGGACCACGAGATTCATAACCTGCGCGCTGCGATGAACGAAGTGTTTGGTGAAGAGAATTTCGTCGCCACGGTGATCTGGCAAAAAGTCTATTCGCCCAAGAACTCTGCACGGCATTTCTCTGAAGATCATGACTACATCGTCGTCTACGCGAAGAATTCCGAGACGTGGACGCCGCGTTTGTTGCCTCGCACGGAGGAAATGGAGGCCAGATATGCAAATCAAGATAACGACCCTCGTGGGCCGTGGAAGGCTGGGGACCTGTCCGCACGCAACTTCTATGGTGAAGGCACCTATCCGATAACTACCCCGTCAGGTCGACAGTTACCAGGACCGCCACCGGGAACTTACTGGCGTGTTTCTAGGCCAAAGTTCGATGAGCTGGATTCCGACAATCGGATTTGGTGGGGCTCGGACGGCAGCAATGTTCCAGCGATCAAACGATTTCTGTCCGAAGTGAAGGACGGGCGCGTTCCACAAACGCTCTGGACTTATGAGGAAGTCGGGCACACGCAAGAAGCGAAGAAGGAGCTGATTGCAACTGTCGATTTTCCCAACTCGGATGTGGTGTTCGACACGCCCAAGCCGACTCGTTTGCTTCGTCGCATCTTGCAGCTGACAACAAGTCCTGATGGAAATGATCTGGTGTTGGACTTCTTCGCAGGTACGGGCAGCACGATGGATGCTGTGTATCAACAGAATGCCGAGGATGGGGGCAAACGGCGCTGCATTCTTGTCCAGCTGCCAGAGCCCTTAGCGGGCGGTGAAGTAGCAGGCTGGACCTCTATTGCCGACATCACAAGGGCACGACTTGTTGGTGCTGGGAAGCGGCATCGAGCCGCAGACCCTATGTTTTCGGGAGACGTTGGCTTTCGTACCTTCAAGCTCGACACGTCCAACATTCGGGCCTGGAATCCGAACGTATCAGACCTCGCAGGCTCTTTGCTAGCCAACTTGGAACATATCGAGGACGGCCGGTCCGAAAGCGATGTGCTGTACGAAATACTCATCAAGTTGGGGCTCGATCTGTGCGTCCCTGCCGATTTGCGAGAGATCGCAGGCAAGCCCGTTCACAGCATTGGCGGTGGCACGCTCATGGCATGCCTGCATGAACACATTTCAGTGACCGACGCGGAGCCTTTGGCCTTGGGCATTGCTGCATGGCGTGAGGAACAAGCCACTGCCGGGGCTACCACCGCCGTGTTCCGCGACAGCGCGTTTGAGAACGATGTGGCCAAGAGCAATCTGGCTGCCATCCTCGAACAGCACGGCATCAAGCAGGTGCGGAGCTTGTGATGACCAAGCACGCCAAGAGCGTGGATTCAGTTGTCAACCGCTGGTTGACAACTGACGCTCCAAGAGTCGCAGCGGCAGCTAGGGCCCGACCAGGGACGACAGCGCCTGTGCACCGATGCTACCAAGCGCGATAGAAAACTGACCACACTGCACCTAAGAGCAAGACCAAGGGGGACGCATGGCTCTGACCAATTTGACTAAGCGCGAATACAGCGCTGACGAGGTTGCCATTCTGGAGGGCGTGATCGACTACGCCGACCGGATGATCTACGAGGATCAGAACCTCGATGCCTTAGGTGGTTTCGCTGACACAAGCGGGTACGTGTCGCATTCCAGCACTTCCTTATACAAGCAACTTCGCCGAAATGCTTATGCCAAAACGGTGGTCATCGACACGGAGTTGAAGGGCCGCTTAGAGTTTCGTTTGAGCTCCACCGAGGCCGTGTATCCAAACGAGGCATCGGGTTACTGCACGCCCCACTCAGCGGTGGGCCGAGTCGCCACGTTCTTCCAGCCGGGCTATGAAGGCCATAGCAAACGCTGGGGCGACTACCGCATCATCGAGATGCGCTCGTTTGATCGCTACGGAGGCCCAGATTTCGAGCCCAATGTGCGCAACTTCCTTCACATGCGCATCTCAGATGACAACGGAGACAAAGACGTTGTTTCAGATCTGCGTGCTTTCATTGGCAAAAAGCGAGTAGCAGCCAAGCCAACGATGCCAGCTGAAGAAGCTTCGCCACAGGCCATTGTGCCTAGCGCGCCAGTTGTGCAATCGACGCCAGTTGAACTGCCACCTGCCGAGGTGCAGATTGCAGAGTTCGTCGTGTTGGATGACTCTGATGATGCCGACACTGAGCTGGAAATTGATGGCGAGGAGGACTGGAACCCTGATGAGCCGCCAGTGAAGCAGGAAGAGTATTTCGGCCTGAGCGAACGCTTCTTCACGCATCAAACCGTTGAACAGAACCAGATCATTGCCCGCTCTCCTGTAGGCGCGATGTTTGTGGAAGGCATTGCAGGCTCTGGCAAAACTTCGGCTGCGTTGGGCCGCACGAAGATGCTGACCACTTTCAATGCAGCGAGCGTGACCGATGAACAGTTGTTCCGCGACGTGGCGGGGCAAGACCAAGATTACTGGTCTGCGGATTTTGCCGGGCAGTTTTCACAAGAAAGTTGCGTTGGCTTTGTGCGCACTGGCGAGCTGATTCAGTATCTGCAGGAAACTTGCCGCCGCATCGACTTGCCCAACCTTCCGGTGCATGAATACAAAGAACTGCAAACCCGACTTCGGGAGCACCGCCGTCTGACCAGTAGTCCAGTGCCGGGCCGCCGGTGGGTTGGGTTCACTGAGGCTCGGGAGGCTCATGCAGCGTCAACCATGCAATGGTTGCATTCGGCAGACCAGGCAATTGCCAAGCAAATTGCGGCCCGGCTGATTGACGCCTTGCCCAGCGCATCAGAGCTGGCCGAACCGTTTGAACCCGATGCACGTGCGAAGGTCGTGCGAGTTGCCAATGTTGCGCTTGAAAACTTGCAACACGAGATGCAAGAAATCTCTACCGAGCTGGCCCAGTCCCCGCGCTCGGGCACGTTTGCGTTAGACCGGCTTGCACTACGACTACTGAACAAAGTGGAAGATGTTCGCAAGCGCGTGATGGGTGCTAAGGTGATTTGGACTCGCGTTGATGACCAAGTCTTGTTTGCAAACGATGAAAACGCCTTGGCACGCAAACTGGTGGAGCGCAAGGCGGCGTTGTACTTCGCCTCTGGCCAGCGACTGGTTTTCCTCGATGAGAATGGCCCCATAGACCCAACTTTGCAGTTGCTCACCACCACCGGCGAACCCTTGGCATGGTCCGAAGAGACGCGGGCGTTGATGATCTCTGGCAAGGTCATTGCACGCGAACCATCGGGTAAAAATGTCTACGCCGTGGCCTCTGATGTGAACCACCTTTTCATGCGGCTCTTGCCTGAGGCAACCGAATTGATCTACGCGCCAGGCGAAGGCTCGTTGCGTCGCTTGCCTCGCATGTTCGGTTGGGGTCGCGCCAAGCTTCCTCTGTTGCCTACGGACGATGGAAAAAGCGACGAAGAACTGGCTGATGACGAAATGGACGCAACGGTCGAGACACCAACGCCGGGCCAACCTCGCAACAGCACGCCGGATGCCATCTTCCGCCGCGTGCTCCGCCGTAAGCTATTGCAGCCCCTTACCAGCGTGGCCGACCAGTACCTGACTGCGTTGCAAGAGTCTGCCGGTCAGTTCCCGGATGCAGCACTGGCAAAGCGTCTGCATGCGCAGTTGAACAAGTTCAAGTTGGCTGACGAGGACATCGACCTTCTTCTGTGTCTGAGCCACTTGATGGGGCGCGGCCTAAAGCAAGGCGGCTTGCGGCAACTGCAGGAGCCGACGTTCTATCAAGCTGTGTTTGTCGATGAAGTTCAAGACTTCACCGAACAGCAGGTGTTTTTGATGGTAGAGCAGTCGAACCCCAAATATCGAGCCGTAACCGTGGTGGGGGACATTGCACAAAAGCTGCACCATGGCACCAGCATCGACCTGAAAGCCTGCTTCCCCGGGCAATCAGTACCTCACGTGCTACTGACCGAAAACCTCCGTCAAGCCGATACGCCGGGATTGGCTTTGTTCAGCGCAAGTTTCCGTTCTGTTTTGCAAGGGGGAGAAAAGCCCTCCACCGCTTTGGCGGAGACGGCCCAAAAAGAAGGCGCAAGCTTGGTGAGGCCACGCTTTCAAGTGTGTGAAACAGATGACGCTATGGACGCACGCATTGTTGAGGCCTTGGCCTCGGCCCAGCGCCATCAAACCGTGGCCGTGCTGTTCCCTGACTCCGCCACAGCTGCAAAGACCTACAAGCGCCTTGAGGTGGAGTTGCGAGAACGCATGGTTGAGGCTGAACTTTCAGAAAAGGTCAATCTGGCCCGGCGCCATGTTCGGCATTTCGCGGACGTGGCAAATTCCAAAGGCTTGGAGTTCGACGTGGTGCTGCTGGCTGGAGTTGACCGCTACGACCTCGGTAATGCGTCGCAAATCAATCGTTTGTACGTGGGGATCACGCGCGCGCGGCAAAGCCTCGTGCTGCTATCGGGCACCAAAGCCCTGGCTCCGCAGTTGGCTGAAGTGCGTACTCTCTACCAAGACTTGGCGGGGCAGCCATGACCTTGCCGCTCGACGACAAGAAGAATTTGAATCTGGCATGCATTGCGCCCAATGACCAGAACAAGGTATGAAGCATGAAACTGCACTTTGAATCTGACCTGCCCTACCAAGCCGCTGCCATCGAGGCGGTGTGCGACCTGTTCCGTGGGCAAGAAGTCTGCCGCTCGGTGTTCACCGTCACCGCGCAAGCCCAGCAGAGCTTTGAGGGCAAGCAATTCACGGCCGAAGGCGGCATAGGCAACGCGTTGCAGTTGATCGTGGACGAAGAGCTGAGCGAGAACTTGCAAAAGGTGCAGTTGCGCAATGGCCTGCAGCCCTCTGACCCGTTGAGTCCTAAGCAAGCGTTGGACTTCACCGTGGAAATGGAAACAGGCACAGGCAAGACCTATGTGTACCTGCGCACGGTGTTTGAACTGAACCAGCGTTATGGCTTCACCAAGTTCGTGGTGGTGGTGCCTTCCGTGGCCATCAAGGAAGGTGTCAACAAAACGCTGGAGATCACCCGCGAGCACTTCGAGGGTCTGTACCCAGGTGCCAAGGGCTACGAGTTTTTCCAGTACGACTCGGAGAAGCTGGGCCAGGTGCGCAACTTCGCAACCAGCCCGAACATTCAGGTGATGGTCATCACCGTGGGAGCGATCAACAAATTCGGCGACGAAGCCGCAGCGGCGGCCGAAGAGTCTGACGAAGCAAAGCGGCGTGAGAAGTCGAAGAACAAGATGTACCGGGCCAGCGAGAAGACTGGTGGTGAACGCCCCATCGACTTGATTCGCAACACCAGCCCGATCCTGATCGTGGATGAACCCCAAAGTGTGGACGGCGGCATAGACGGTAAAGGCAAGAAGGCCTTGGCCCACATGAACCCGCTGTGTGCGTTGCGCTACTCCGCCACACACGTGGACAAGCACAACATGGTCTACCAATTGGATGCCGTAGACGCCTACGAGCAAAAGCTGGTCAAGCAGATCGAAGTGGCTGCAGCCACTGTGCAGGGCGGCAACAACAAGCCCTACGTGAAGCTGCTGGCGGTGAGCAATAAGAAGGGGCTCATCACGGCCAGCATCGAGCTAGACAAAGAGAACGCTGCGGGTGCTGTGCGCCGGGAAACCATCACTGTGCAGGATGGCTTCGATCTTGAGCAAGAAACCAAGCGCCCGCTGTACGCCAACATCCGCATCGGCGAAATCCGCACTGCCAAGGGTGACCAGTTCATCGAGCTGAAGGTGCCTGGCAGCGAAGTCTATTTGCGCGTTGGGGATGCATGGGGCGATGTGGATGCCAGCGCCGTGCACCGTGAAATGATCCGCCGCACGATCAAGGAACACCTCGACAAAGAAAAGCGCCTTCGCCCGCTGGGTGTGAAGGTGCTGAGCCTGTTCTTCATTGACGAGGTGGCGAAGTACCGCCAGTACGATGACCAAGGCAAGGCGGTGAAGGCCGAATACGCCTTGATGTTTGAAGAGGAATACAAGCGGTGGGCCAGACACCCCGACTACCAAAGCCTGTTCAACGAGATTGACCTGACCTCAGCCGTAGAAGAGGTGCACAACGGCTACTTCTCCATCGACAAGAAGAAGGTGGGCGGCAAGACGGTGGAAATGGTGAAGGACACCAGCGGCAGCACTGCGGCCGATGACGACACCTACAGCCTCATCATGCGCGACAAGGAAAAGCTGCTGAGCTTCGAGTCGCCGCTGAAATTCATCTTCTCGCACTCTGCCTTGAAGGAAGGATGGGACAACCCCAACGTCTTCCAGATTTGCAACTTCTCCACCCGCGAGACGGAGCGCTGGCGCAGGCAGACGATTGGCCGAGGCCTTCGGCTGTGTGTAAACCAACAAGGCGAGCGCCTGCGTGGCTTTGAGATCAACACATTGACCGTGATTGCCACGGAGAGCTACGAGCAGTTCGCCGAAAAGCTGCAAAAGGACTACGAGGATGCCGGAATCGACTTCGGTGTCGTCAAGCCGCATGCCTTCTCTGCGATCTCCGTGGAGCAAGAAAATGGGGAGCTTGCCGCACTGGGCTTTGAGGCATCAAAGGCTTTGTGGGCGCACTTGAAGGCACAGGGATACATCACGGACAAGGGCAAGGTACAAGACGCGCTGAAGACCGCATTGAAGGACGGCACGCTGGTGCTACCCGCTGACTTTGAAGCTCAGCGCGCCCAAATCGCGGGGGTACTGAAAAAGCTCTCCGGCAAACTGGAAGTGAAGAACGCCGACGAGCGCAAACAGATTGCGGTACGCAAATCGGTGCTTGTCAGCGCAGAGTTCCGGGCCTTGTGGGATCGCATCAAGCACAAGACCACGTACCGCGTGCACTTTGACAATGAGAAGTTGATCGAGAAGTGCATCGGCGCCCTGAACGACATGCCGCAAATCGCCAAGACCCGGCTGCAATGGCGCAAGGCCGGCATTGCGATTGGGAAATCTGGCGTGGATGCCACCGAGAAGGCTGGTGCGGACACGGTCACGCTGAACGAAAACGACATCGAGCTACCGGACTTGCTCACAGAACTGCAAGACCGCACACAGCTCACACGCAAAACGATTGCGCGCATCCTGACCGAGAGCACGCGCCTGAACGAATTTATACGCAACCCGCAGCAGTTCATTGAGCTGGCAGCGGAATCCATCAACCGCTGCAAGCGCCTCGCCCTGGTGGATGGCATCAAGTACCAGCGGCTGGGCGACGAGGCCTATTGGGCGCAGGAGCTGTTCGAGGACCCCAAAAACGTGCTGATGGGCTACCTGAACGAGCACAACGCGCGGATGAATGCCGAAAAGTCTGTCTACGAGCACGTCGCCATTGATTCAGCCGTGGAATGGGAATTTGCCGACCAGCTGGAGAAGAACAACGCAGTCAAGGTCTACGCCAAGCTCCCAAGCTGGTTCAAGGTGCCGACGCCCTTGGGGAGCTACAACCCCGACTGGGCCGTGCTGGTGGAGCGCGATGGAACCGAACGCCTGTACTTTGTGGTGGAAACAAAGAGCAGTCTGTTCGACGAAGACCTGCGCGACCGTGAGGGGGGCAAGATCAAGTGCGGCACGGCGCACTTTAAAGCGCTGGCGGTGGCAGAGAACCCAGCGGTTTATGGCAAGTTCACTGACGTGGATGGGCTGATGGCATACGAAACAGGAACGTAAACCCCAAGACACATCCATCGTGCCTAAATACTGTCGAATCTTCGCGATGGCGCTGATGTAACGGCGTGGGTCATCTCTACTCACCGCCGTCGTTGCTTGACGGATAAGTTGCTCGAAAATTTCGAGCAACTTATCCGTCAAGCAACGACTGTCACCAGATGCCCTCTTCTCCTGCTCGTAAGAAATGAACAAAGAAGGCGGGACGGCATGGTCGAAGTGAATCACCGCGCATTCTTTCAACCTTGCACCGCATCATCTGGAAACCGCGCAATGACCTCCAGTTCGCCCCATCGCTTGGTGTGACTGCGTAGCGTTTACAGATTCACGTCTGTGCGCTTCTCCATCTTGGCGATGGAAGGCTGCTGCACGTGAAGCACTTCCGCCGGCATCTTTTGCGATAGCACCCGCCCGTGGCTCAGCTCGTGCAGCGGCATTTCATGCAACATAGTTTGCGCGAGCTCTGAGGCCTGCGAGTGCGCTTCAGGGCTCATTGCAGCCCGCAATTCAGAAAACTTCTTAGCCATCAATTTCTCCTGCTCGGCGAAGCTGCTCAAGGTGCTCGTCATACAAACGAGGCAAGGGGGCGCATCGTCATCGCCCGCTTTACAGGGCACACTCGGGCCGACGCCGCATTTACGATTGTGAGCCGGTCGCCCCGCCATGTTCAGTGCCACTCATGTGAGATCGGCAGGGAGGTGTCTCAAGCAAAAGCCTCCAAGCCCTTGCGCTTGAGCAACCCCAGCACGCGACGAGCAGGCCCACCGGGGCGCTTGTCGCCAGCCTCCCATTGGGCTACCGATGACGTGGTGGTGTTCACAAACGCGGCGAGCACGCCTTGACTGATTTGCAGCTGGGAGCGCAGCTTGACAATGTCCTTCGCCTCAAACACTTCGTCGTCCAAGCACAGCGCATCGTATTCACGCAGGGATTTCAGATCCATGAAGCCCGCTTTGTGCAAATCCGTGGCGGTATCGTGCAGTGCGGCCAGCAGCGGGCTGGCAGCCTTTTTTGCTTTAGCAGTCATTGCAAATCTCCAATAGGTTCTTACCAGTCACAAGGGCATCGAGGTCAGCTTCGGAGTAGCCGAACAGGTCAGCTGCCATCTTTTGCAGGGCGGCTCTTTCGCGGTCCGTGATGTTTGCGCGGTCATTCTTCTCGAAGCCGTACACAAAAAACCAATGCGACTTTTTGCGGTGCGCAACAATGGCGCGAGAACTTCCGCTCTTGCCCTGTCCAGGCAAAGCGACTCGTTTCTTCACCACACCTCCGCCCAGATCGGCGTCGATCAACCCTTGCTCCATCTCTTTGACGGCATCACACAGGGCGGTGTCCGTCAAGCCAGCCTTTGACGCAAACTTGGCAAAGTGCTTGGTTTTGAAAACGCGCTTCTTGCTCATGCCAAACTATACCACTAAGTGATACAGTTTGCATCCTTCTTGGGCGTGGCGGCCACCCCGTTACAAGATAAAAGCTGCCCACGCCTCCATCATCGCGCGCCGCTTCTCCAGCATGTCACCGCGCCGGTACGCGGCCTCCACCTTGTTCCCCACGATGTGCGCCAGCGCCATTTCGGCCATTTCCTGCGGGAAGTCGGTCGCTTCTGCAGCCCAGTCCCGAAACGACGAGCGAAAGCCGTGCACCGTGATGTCGCTGCGCTGCATGCGCCGCAGCACGGCGGTGAGTGTCATGTCGGAAAGGGGCTTGTGGTCACGCACGCTCGGAAACACGGTTTCCGTATCCGCCAGCTTCACCGCTTTCAGTTGCTCAAGCAGCTCGACTGCTGCATTTGACAGTGGTACGCGGTGCTCCCGCCCGGCTTTCATGCGCTCGCCAGGGACGGTCCACAGCCGTTGCTCAAAATCCACCTCGTACCATTCCATGCCACGAACTTCGCCCGAACGGGCTGCGGTGAGGATGGTGAACTGCAACGCAAGCGCCCCAATGCCGTTTTGCTTACGCAGCTCGGCCATGAACGGTTTCATATCGCGCCACGGCAGTGCCGCGAAATGCTTGGCCTTGGAGACCTTGGAGCGTGCGGGGAGCAAGGCTTCGAGGTGGCCTTTCCAGCGGGCCGGGTTGTCTCCCGTGCGATAGCGGTGCACGGTCGCCCAATCGAGGATGGCTTCCACACGCCCCCGCAAGCGCGAGGCGGTTTCTGCCTTGGTGTGCCATACGGGGTCGAGCACCCGCATGATGTGGGCGGTTTCAATCAGGGCGACATCCATTTTGCCAATGACAGGGCCTGCGTAGGCTTGAAGCGTGCTGGTCCACTGCTCGGCGTGTTTGGCGCTCTTCCAGCCCGAGCGGTGTGACTCGATATAGCGCTCGGCACAGCTGTGGAAGGTGACTGTTTTGGCTTGCTCAGCCCGCACTACGGCGGCCGCTTGTTGCTTGACCTGCATGGGGTCGATGCCCTGGCGCACCTCGCGGCGCCACGTTGCGGCTTTGTCACGCGCTTCGGCAAGCGAGACATCGGGGTAGGGCCCGAGCCCCGTCCAGCGCTCACGGCCATTGAATGCGTAGCGCAGAATCCAGGACTTGGAGCCCCCTTCGGTGACCTTGAGCCACAGGCCTGCGCCGTCGCCATGCATTCCTGCTTCCTTGAGCTTGGTGGCTTGTAGCTGAGTGAGTTTGTTGGCTTTAACCATGGGCAGAGTTCGACGGAGACGAGACCCAAATTTTGGTCTCGTTATACGGAAAAGTATACGGAAAAAACACGAGATTGAGAGATATCGCCGGAAACGATGTGAGACGACGAAATCACATAAGCCATTGTTTTTATTAGTATTTTTCTGGATTAATGAGATTTCACGATGTGATGTGAAACGTGAGTTCGGCTGCCGCCCTCTCCGCCAGTAATTTGTCCCAGAGCGTCCCAAAACGTCTCGCAAGACACCCTAGAAGCCCCGGTTTCCCTAGTGTTCCGGGGCTTTTTTGTTTCCGGACGTCCCGTAACGGTTCTTGCCATCCAAGGGTTTCTGTTGGTATTGTTGGTGGTACGCAGGAGGTGCCTTGTTGGTATTTCCGCTACCAACGGGGGTAAACATGGCCCTGACCGACATCGCCGTCAAGTCCAGCAAGCCGCGAGAGTCGGCTTTCAAGCTTTCTGACGGGCGCGGCCTCCAGCTGCACGTCACGCCTCAGGGCTCCAGGTTGTGGCGCTGGGCCTATCGCCATGAAGGCAAACAAAAGCTCATGGCTTTGGGCGTCTACCCGGATGTCTCCCTCGCCCAAGCCCGGGACAAAGCAGACTTGGCCAGGAAGCTGCTGGCTACGGGTGTTGATCCGATGGCCGCTCGAAAGTCCGACAAGATCGCCCGCCGACTTGCCGTCGAAGACACGTTCGCTGCCGTAGCGAAGAAGTGGTGGGAAAGCTGGAGGGCGGCGCGCAGCGACAGCCACACCGTCTACGTGTGGCGACGCCTGGAAGCTGACGTATTTTCAGCCATCGGGAAGAGGCCGGTCGCAGAAATCGAGGCCCCCGAGTTAGTCGCGATGATGAAGGCCATCGAAAAGCGCGGCGCCCTAGACATTGCCAAACGCGCCCTTCAGACCTGCTCCCAGATCTTTCGCTACGCCATCGCCCACGGGTTGGCCAAGCGCAACCCGGCCGTGGAAATTCGCCCCAGCGATGTGCTGGCCTCGCGCAAAAAGGAAAACTACGCGCGTCTGGACAGCAAGGAACTGCCCGAGCTGCTGCGCAAGATCGAGGTCTACAACGGCAGCACCGTCACGCGCGTGGCCATCAAGCTCATGGCCATGACCTTCGTGCGCACCAGCGAGCTGATCGGTGCCCGCTGGGAAGAATTTGACCTCGACGGCGGACGCTGGGACATCCCCGCGTCCCGCATGAAGATGAAGACGCCTCACGTGGTGCCCCTCTCCACCCAGGCCGTGACCCTGCTGCGAAGCCTGCACACCCTGACCGGTCACAGCCCCCTGCTCTTCCCCGGCGAGCGTGACCATCAGAAGTCGATGAGCAACAACACGATCCTCGGCGCGCTCGATCGCATGGGCTACGCAGGCCGCATGACAGGTCACGGCTTCCGGGGTATTGCCTCCACCCTGCTGCACGAACAGGGCTGGCCGCACGAACATATCGAACTTCAGTTGGCTCACCAGGAGCGCAACCAGGTCAGCGCCTCGTACAACCACGCCATGTATCTGCAGCCGCGAGCCCAAATGATGCAGGCGTGGAGCAACTACCTCGATGGCTGCGTGGCTGGAAATGTGGTGCCATTCAGAGGTAAACGGGCTTAGCCCCTAGCTGTTCCGGAAGGGATCGGCACAACGCCTCGTCAAAATTTGTTACAACGTTCTTCGCGCGCCACAATAGGGCCGAAAAGGAGAACGTGCATGACAAGGGAGTCAGGTCAATCGACAGACGCAGGTACGCCTGAAAATTCTGTCGTTGCAGAGGTGCCACCGCCCACAGTTCGATTGCAGATCAGTGCCGCTAAGAAGCTGAACCTCGCAGCGTTCCAGAACGCGGTACCCGCGTTGCACGAACTGGTGATCGTCAATGAGACCTCGTCTCCGATCAGCGAGTTGACGGTTCAACTGATTTCCGAGCCGCCCTTCGTAAAGCCTCGCGTCTGGAACGTGGAATCTGTGGGCGCAGGCGAAAGCTACCACCTGCGCAATCTCGATGTGCAGCTGGATGGTGCCCTCCTTTCGCGTTTGACGGAAGCCGAATCGGCGTCACTGCATTTCGAGTTGCGCAGTCGCAAGCAAGTGGATGAAGTTCTTGCTGCGCACGAGTCAGCCGTAGAACTTCTGGCCCGAAATCAATGGGGCGGCATTGGTCATTTGCCAGAAATGGTGGCGGCGTTCGTACAGCCGAACGACCAGGCAATCGACCGGTTGCTCAAAGGTGCCGCCTTGGCATTGCAGACGGGAGGAAAGTCAGGGTCGATCGATGGCTACACCCATGGCTCGAAACGGGCATGGGAGCTGGCGTCGGGTATCTGGGCTGCTGTTCTTCAGCGCAAGCTCAACTACGCGCTACCGCCGGCCAGTTTTGAACACACGGGGCAAAAGGTTCGAAGTCCTTCACAGGTGCTCGACGGCGGCCTGGCCACATGCCTTGATCTTGCACTGCTGTTTGCAGCCTGCCTGGAGCAGGCTCACCTCAACCCGCTGCTGGTATTCACCCGTGGTCACGCATTTGTCGGTGTATGGCTTCGGGACGAAGAGTTTTCTACCTCTGTGGTCGATGACATCACAGCGGTGAGAAAGCGCTTGAAGCTGCAGGAAATGTTGGTCTTCGAAACAACTCTCGCGGCTCAGGGACAAGCGGTGAGTTTCAGCCAGGCCATCGCCAACGCAAACCGTCAGTTGTCGGAAGAGGAAGAAGACAAGTTTGAACTGGTCATCGACGTCAAGCGCGCGCGCATGTCGCGGATCAAGCCGCTGGCTCAGGCGCACGCTGTCGCAGAGGCTATGCCAGTTGAGGTGGAACCAGAGGGAACGATCGGCATTGAGGATGCCCCAGACCTCCCTGAAGAGGCTATCACCGATACGCCGACATCTGAACTCGATCCCAAAGACAGACTGGCCCGGTGGCAACGCAAACTGCTTGATCTGTCGCTAAGAAACACACTGCTGAACTTCAAGCAGGGCAAGAAGGCGTTGTTGCTCGACGTGGCAGCACCAGAACTGGAAGATACCCTGGCAGAAGGGCAAACCATCAAGCTGCTGCCAAGCCCAGCATTGATGCAGGGCCAAGATCCTCGTAGCCAACAACTGCACGAAGCCAGAAGCCTTGAAGATCTTCGCAAAGCGCATGCAAAAGACGCCCTGAAGCGCCGAGAGGTCTTCATCCGGCTGGAAGATCAAGAACTGGAAGGACGCCTGGTTGAGTTGTATCGAGGCGCCCGCAACGCGATGCAGGAAGGTGGCTCCAACACACTTTTCATCGCGCTCGGTTTCCTGGTCTGGACCCGTCCTGACAAGCCGGACTCTCGGGTCAAAGCACCATTGATTCTGCTGCCCATCACACTGAACCGCAAAAGCGCTCGGTCAGGGTTCACGCTGCAAGAGCATGAAGATGAAGCGCTGTTCAATCCGACGCTGGTCGAAATGCTTCGGCAGGATTTCCAACTGGAGTTGGGCATTGCCGCTGGCGACCTGCCGCGTGATGAGTCCGGCCTGGACATAGCAGGAATCTGGAAGCGAGTTCGCAGCGCTATCAAAGATATCCGGGGCTGGGAGGTCAGCGAAGACGTTGTGCTGTCGATGTTCTCCTTCGCCAAGTACCTGATGTGGAAAGACTTGTCTGATCGCACCGACGATTTGCGCAAGTCGCCAGTGGTGGCGCACCTGATCGACTCGCCGCGCGAACCCTACCCATCCACAACGCCCTTCCCCGAGACCCGGAGGCTGGACACTGACTACCCGCCGCAGCAGGTTTTCAGCCCACTTCCCGCAGACTCGTCTCAGCTGTCTGCCGTCATGGCTGCCGCCAGAGGCAAGGACTTTGTGTTGATCGGTCCGCCTGGCACGGGCAAGAGCCAGACCATTGCAAACCTGATTGCGCAGTGCCTGGCTGAAAACAAGCGCGTACTTTTCGTGGCCGAAAAGATCGCTGCGCTGGATGTGGTCTTCCGCCGCCTGCGCGAAGTGGGACTGGGGGAGTTCTGCCTCGAATTGCATTCAAACAAAAGTCGCAAGCTCGACGTGTTGAGCCAGCTCCAAAAATCCTGGGAGTCCAAAGGTGAAGTAGACGCTGCCACCTGGGAAGCCAAGGCCCGGCAACTGGGTCAAGTGCGTGAGCAACTGTCTACCTATGTTGAGCGCCTTCACCACCGCCACAGCAACGGTTGGACGATCTTCAAAGCCATCGGATGTGTCGTCGGAGGCCATGAGTTGCCGGACCTGCGATTCAGCTGGACCTCTCCCCGGGCCCACGATGAAGCTGCCCTGACCGAACTTCGCAATCTCGCTGGCAGGTTGCAGGCCAACGCGGCGGCGGTTAACCCCGATCAATTGTTGAGCGGCCCCTTAGTGCCTGTGCACGTCACGGAATGGTCCGCCAAGTGGCAACAGGAGATGGTCAGGTCCGCACGGACGATGCAAACCACCAGCAGTGACTTCCAGGCCGCAGCACAAGCCCTGGGGCAACTGCTTGGCATGCAATGGCCGGCGCTTCACCGTCAAACCCGCTCGGCACTCGGTGTGCTCGCCAAGGCCTTGCCTCAGGCATCGTTTCAAGACTGGAGCTTCTGCGCGCTGCCAGACAGTGAGACCATCTGCGCCGCCTTGAAAACCGGCAATGAACTGCTCGCCCAACACCGGGAAATCTCGTCGAAGATGTCTGCTCCGTGGCCGGCAGAGCTGCAGACTCGAATGTCCCAGGCGCTCGACCTGCTCGACAAGCACCGAACCCTGCACACGGAACTCGGATCGCCATGGCCACCTGCCGTCAGCGATGAGATTGAACGCGGGGTGCAGTTGATCGAGGAAATGAGCCAACTGCGCGAAGGTCTTTCCGTGAAGTACGGATCCGGTGTGGGACAGCTCAATGTGTCCCAGCTGCAGCGCGATTGGGCCAAGGCCGAAAAGGCGCTCTGGCCGATGTCTTGGCTGGGCAAGCGAAAAGTACGCAGCGCACTGGAAGGTGTCATCGAGGGCACAGGTGAACCACGTGTCGCCGCTGATCTGTCTGCGCTCGTGCGCATCAAGAGCCTACGTGAAGAGGTCCAACAACTGAACCCAGGTGCTGCTGCTGAAGGCTTATGGGCGGGCATCAAAACCCGAGTTGATCACGCCCGCAGCGCCTTGAAAGCTAACACGGCTCTGCATGCTGCGCGCATGCGCAAGCCCTTTTCGCTGGGGGGTCTGGACGCTGCACTAGAGGGGTACTGTGGCGAGCGCTGGACACGGGAGGTTCAACGCCTGAAAACCTTGTTGGACCTGGACCATCGCTTGACCGAGTGTGCATCGCTCTCGGAAAGCAGCTATGGCCTTTGGCAAGGGCACAACACCGATTCCGCAGTTCTTCGTTCAGCGCTCGCATTTGAACGCGAGCGATTGGCCTTGCTTCAAAGAGGCATGTTGCAGGCACCGCATCAGGAGGTGGCCGAAGGGCGATGCGGCGCAGCCCTGCAGCAACAGCATGAGTGGTTGCAGAGACGCAGTGCGGTGGAAGCACGACTGCTTTCCATGACTGGTCTCACGACCGAATGCCCTAGCGTCTGGAATGCACTGGATACCGACAGCGACGGGATCGAGCGAGCACTGAAATTCCATGCCTCGCTGAAGGCTGGCTTGTCTGGTCTTGGACTGGATCCCTCTGCCGCTGCCGGGGCGCGTCGCAGCTTGTATCAGGCGCTGGCAACGCGTCGCTCTGAACTGGGTGACTCAGGCGTGATTGGGCAAGCCTGCCACGGGGTCATGGCGAAGCTGACAGATCTCAACAGTGCGACAGACCAGTTTTGCAACGACGCCGCGCAACCAGATACCGTCCGCCGCGCGTTCGCAGACCTTGAGCCCGTAGATCTGGCTGAGACGGCGGTGCAACTTGAGGCAAATCACCACGGCCTGCACGCATGGTGCGCCTGGCGCCACGTTCAGGTCGATGCACGCAATGCAGGACTCCCGGCACTGGTGGGCGCTATCGAGGTAGGTGACGTGACCCCAGCGCAGGTGCCCACCGCATTCGAAGTGAACTACGCCCGCTGGTGGCTCGCAGAAGCAGTGGACGAGGACGAGGTTCTCAAGCGATTTGTCTCCGCCGAGCACGAACTTCGCATTCAGGAGTTCCGCGCCCTGGATGACGAATTCACCAGGGTGTCCCGCGAGTGGATTCGCGCCAAGCTGTGCGCCAACCTGCCGGCAACCGACAGCATCCAACGCAACAGCGAGTGGGGCATCCTGCGCCACGAGATCACCAAGAAGAAGCAACACAAACCGCTGCGCCAGCTTCTGCAAGAGATTCCGTCGGTGGTGTTACGACTGACCCCGTGTTTGCTGATGAGCCCGCTGTCGATCGCGCAGTACCTCTCGGCCGAAGCCAGCAACTTCGACCTGGTCGTTTTTGACGAGGCGTCGCAAATCCCGGTGTGGGACGCCATCGGCGCCATGGCTCGTGGCAAGCAGGTGGTGATGGTCGGGGACCCGAAGCAACTGCCGCCCACCAATTTCTTTGGCCGCGGCGAAGGCACTGACGGGGACGACGATGTCGTGGAAGGCGACCTGGAAAGCATCCTCGACGAGTGCCTGGGTGCCAGCCTGCCCACGCGCAACCTGTCGTGGCACTACCGCTCGCGCCACGAAAGCCTGATCGCCTTCAGCAACCACCGCTACTACGGCGGTGGTCTCGTCACCTTCCCGTCGCCCGTCACCGACGACCGCGCTGTCAGCTTCCACTTGGTGAAGGGGCGCTATGAAAAAGGCGGCGCCCGCATCAACCAACCGGAGGCACAGGCCCTGGTGGCCGATCTGGTGAGCCAGCTCAAGCGCCCGGGCTTCCGGGAATCGGGCCTGACCATCGGCGTGGTGACCTTCAACTCCGAGCAGCAGGGCCTGATTGAAGACTTGCTGGACGATGAGCGCCGCAAAGACCCCGGCCTGGAACCCTATTTCTCTGAAATGGAGCTCGAACCGGTGTTCGTGAAAAACCTGGAGAGCGTGCAGGGTGACGAGCGCGACATCATGTACTTCTCCATCACCTACGGACCGGACATGGCCGGCGCTGTGTCGATGAACTTCGGCCCGCTCAACCGCGACGGCGGCGAGCGACGCCTGAACGTGGCCGTGACCCGAGCCCGGCATGAACTGCGGGTGTTCTCCAGCCTGCGAGGCGAACAGATGGACTTGTCTCGCACCAAGGCGAACGGCGTGCGCGACCTGAAGCACTTCCTGGAATTTGCAGAACTCGGTCCCCGCGCACTGGCAGAAGCGCACCACGGCAGTCAGGGGGACTTTGAGAGCCCATTCGAAGCCGGCGTGGCCACGGCACTGGGGCGAAAAGGTTGGCAGGTGCACACCCAGATCGGCGCTTCGTCGTTCCGCGTGGACCTGGGCGTAGTGCACCCGGATTTTGCGGGTCGGTATCTGGCGGGGGTGGAATGCGACGGTGCGACCTACCACCGCTCTGCTACCGCGCGTGACCGGGACAAACTGCGCGAACAGGTTCTGCGCGGCCTGGGCTGGGAGATCGTTCGCATCTGGTCCACCGACTGGTGGGTGAACCCGGGCGGCACACTGGAACGCGTGCATGCCGCGTTGATAGAGCTGCTCGAAAAGGACCGGGAGCGCCAAGCCGCCCAAGCCGAGTCACCGCCCGAAGAAGCCGTCTCCGCGCCGAACGACGACGAAGCAACGCCTAGTCTTCAGGCGATCAGCGAGGCCGACGCAGCCATCACGCGTGCGGCGGCAGGACTGCCGCCTTTGGCTGACAGTGCTCATGAAGACGCGGACGAGCCAGCTCCAGCTGCCTACGCCCGGTCGGTATCTACGCCGCCAATGCCTGTTCTTGGGGGCGCCAACACCCAAAGGGATCGCCGCTTCCAGGCATCACAGCCCACCGATGCGGTACCACCGGGCGCCATCTCTGCCGACCTGTTCTACGAGTCCAGCTACGACACAGTGCTGCAGCCGATGGTGGAGTGGGTCGTTCAACACGAAGGGCCGGTGCTGGATGCGGTACTGGCGCGGCGAGTCGCTCGGGCACATGGCTTCCAGCGCACGGGAAGCAGGATTCAGGAACGGGTGGAGCAGATCGCGCGGCGGCTGTTTGACTCGACAGAGGAAGCCGGCGGCACGTTCTATTGGCCGCGAGGCGTTGACATCCAGGCCAAATTCGATTTCCGCTGGCCATCCGATGACGACAGCGCGCGCGGCATCGAAGAAATCTGCGAGCCGGAGTTGGTGTCGTTGGCGCTGTGGGTGCTCGGCAACGGCAAGATTGGAGAAGAAGCGCTGGTCTCCATGGCGCGCGAAATGGGCCTGCTAAAGCTCCGGGCCGCAAGCAGAGCTCGATTAGAAAACGCACTTGCGGTGGCGCTAAATAGCAAATAGTTTATTCAAGCTTATATTGGTTTTGTACTTAAAAAAAGGAGAGGCAATGACAATTCACAGCATAAAAATTAGAAACTGCAATAGCATTGAGTCCGCAGAAATTCAAATAAACACTGGGACGCTGAATATAAAGTTTGGCCCGAATGGGCTAGGAAAGAGCTCGATTGCAAAGGCAATTCAATCGGCAGTGGCTAGCGATGGCTCCTTAAGCAGGCTAAAGCCATTCAAGTATCGAATGCAACAAGGGCAAAACGAACCCGAGGTAACTGGTGTCGAAAACATCAAATCCGTTTTAGTTTTTGATGACTCTTATGTTTCTCAATTTGTATTCCAGAGAGATGAGGTACTTAAGAATAGTTTTGACATTTTCATCAAAACTGATTCCTATCAATCCGCAATACAAGAAATTGATTTGCTTTTCTCGGGAATCAAGAATGCATTCGATGGTAATGAGAATCTTGCCAATACAATCTCCGATCTGAAGGAGCTGCGCGACGCGTTCGGTATAACAAAAGCAGGTGCTCTCTCCAAAGCAAGCAAGGGATACAAAGCATTCGGCTCGGGTAACAAGATTGAGAACATACCCGATCACCTGAAGTCATATGAGGCGTTCATTAAGGGCGAGCAGCCTGCTACTTGGATTGCATGGCAGTCAAAGGGTAACTCGTTTCTGGAAATGTCAGACAACTGCCCCTACTGCTCGACCAGTCTCCTGGATCCGGGGAAAAAAGACATAGCAAAGTCAGTTTCACAGGAATACGACTCAAAGGCTGTTGAGCATCTAAATGCACTTCAAGCAATTATCCAGAGACTCGGCAAGTACTTTGAAACATCTTGTCGTGAGCAGCTGACTGGTATCACAAAGTCCAAAATTGAACTCTCTCCAGAAGAGTCAAATTTTTTAACCAGTCTTAGAGGCGATATTGAGACGCTGATCTCAAAGCTTGAAGGTCTCAGATCTATATCATTCTTTTCATTGCGTGATGCCGAAAAAATCGAAGACGAAATCGGCAAACTAAAAATTGACCTGGCGCTGCTTGAGAAACTGAACTCCGCCGATACCCAGTTCGTAGTCAACCCCATAAACATGAAACTTCAAGAGTTGGCCGAGAAAGTTGGCGAACTCAAAGGCAAGATTAATAAACACAAAAAGCAAATTGAAAAATCAATTGCAGAAAACCAAGAAGGCATTAACGACTTTTTAAAGTCGGCGGGCTACAAGTACATTGTCATCATTAAATCTGAGGCTGATTCATATAAGATGAAGTTGACACATCAGGATTTTTCTGAGCATATTGAAACAGCCGCGCAACACCTGAGCTATGGCGAGAAAAATGCATTTGCACTTGTTCTTTTCATGCATCAAGTCCTCAGTGAAAAGCCCGATCTCGCAGTGTTGGACGACCCTGTTTCCAGCTTCGATAAGACCAAAAAATTTGCAATTTTGAACGAACTATTTAGAGGCAAGGCAAGTCTTCGAAACACGTCTGTACTTCTGCTCACCCATGACATAGAGCCCGCCATAGATGTAATTCGAGGAGTCAAGAAGTTATTTCAGCACCCAAGGCCAATTGCGCACTTTCTTAACTCTAGAAATGGCATCATTTCAGAGATTGAGATCCAAGAGGCAGATATTCAAACATTTGCACAAATCTGCAGCGACAACATCAGCAACATAACAGATGAAGTCCTCAAGTGCATCTATCTTCGCAGGCACTTTGAGATAGTAAACGATCTTGGCAGTGAGTACAACTACCTTGCCAATCTCTTGCATGGACGAGATACACCAATTATAAAGAGCGCCACTGGCGATGTGCCAATGAGCGCCCAACAAATAGCAGAGGCAGAGGCAGGAATCCAAAAAATGATTCCCTCCTTCAATTATTCCTTGGTGCTCTCTGATATCAAAGATCGATCAAAAATGAAGGAGCGCTTCCAAGCTGCATCTGTTGGATACGACAAGCTACAAATATTTCGTATCTTCAAGGAGATTCACGGTGCACCCAGTCAAGATCAAAGCAGTGTCTTTCAAAAGTTTGTCAACGAGTCATTCCATATTGAAAACGAATATGTTATGCAACTCAACCCTCACAAATTTGACAGCATCCCAGAATACATTACAAATGAGTGCGAGAGGGTAATGTTGATTGATTGAGTTGTCGGCTTGCGCTGGATTTTGTGTCACTCAAAAAGTATGCTGTCGAAAGTACAGTCTTATTTGAACAAAGACATTAACTGTGAGCAGGTCTATTTTTCGATCCAGCTCTTGAGCCGAAACGTGTTTGGTTTAATCCCGCCCGCACCATAAATATTTGTCGTTGACAAATTGGCGCCTTTAGATTTGTTTGGCGACGACCCCCAAATCCCGCCAAGCCGCCGGATGGCAGGTGAAGATCAGCACCTGATGCCGCTGCGCCGCGTCGTACAGCACCCGCTTCATCTGCCCCAGCCGGTCGTCGTCGGTGTTCACCAGCGCGTCGTCCAGGATCAGCAGGGTGGGCCGGCCGGCTTCCTGCAGCAGGTCGGCGTACGCGAGCCGCGCCACGATGCCCATCTGCTCGCGGGTGCCCACGCTCAGTTCTTCGAACCCGCCGCTCTCCTGCCCGTGCGGGCCGATGCGGGTGATGGCGCCGGGCGAGAGGTCGTCGGCCACCTCGATGCGCGCGCCCGGGAACAGGATGCCCAGGTAATGGTCCAGGTGCTTTTGCAGCGGCGCGCGCAGACGGCGGGCCAGCGCTGAGCGCTTCTCTCGCAACAGGCCCAGCAGGTGGTCCAGCGCGGCGGCGCGGCGGGCCAGTTCGTCGGCGCGGCGAGTGGCGGCTTCCAGTTCGCGCTGGCGCTCGGCGCCCTGTTCTTCCAGGCCCAGCGCGCCCTTGGTTTCGAGATCCACTTCCCGCTCCAATTTATGATCTACAGACTTCCACTGACGTCTGTAAGTCGTTGAAAGAAGGGGCGAAAGCCCCTTTTTTCATTCCAGCAAAAGCCACGGAAATCCACCAACAGCCAGCGTTTTTAAGGCCAAAATTAAGGCCAAAGAATGCGGGTGGCACCAGTTCCGGGTTGTTGCTGGGGTTGGATCGGGATGAGCAGCAGCATCAGGCCTAAGTCCATGACTTAGGAATTCGATGATGACACTCTCTGATCTGATGGTGCGGCAAGCTAGGGCCGCCGACAAAACCTACAACCTACCCGACACCGATGGCCTTGGCCTGGTGGTCGCCCCTACCGGGGGCAAATCGTGGCACCTGCGCTACTACTGGCTCGGCAAGCAAAAACGCATATCCCTGGGTAACTACCCCGAGGTCAGCCTGCGCGAGGCCCGTGCCTTGCGCGACGAAGCCCGGGCGCTTCTCGCCAAGGGCATCAACCCTCATCTTGATCGCAAGCAAAAGCGCCATGCCGTCAAGCTGGCATCGGATTTCACCTTCAAGGCCGTCTACGACGCCTGGGTTGAACACCGCTCGAAGGAACTCAAAACCGGCCGGAACAGCACGCTGTCGCAGATCAAGCGCATCTTCGGCAAGGATGTGTTGCCCACCCTGGGGAAGATGTCGATCTACGATATTCGTCGGCCTCAACTTCTCGGGGTTCTGGCAAGGATCGAGAAGCGCAAGGCCTTCACCACTGCCGAAAAGGTTCGCACCTGGCTGGGGCAGTTGTTCCGCTATGCCCTGGTCGTGGTCGAGGGCATGGAATCCAATCCGGCGACGGATCTGGACGTCGTGGCCGAACCCAAACCGCCAGTGACCCACAACCCCTACCTGCGGCTGCCTGAACTTCCCGAGTTCCTCCAAAGGCTCAGGCTCTACAACCCTCGTGGCTGGCAGACCCAGCTTGGCATCCGGTTGCTGTTCCTGACCGGTGTGCGTACGGGTGAGCTACGGCTTGCGACTCCGGATCAGTTCGACCTCGACCGCGGCCTCTGGATCATCCCTCCCGAAATCGTCAAGCAGCTCCAGGACGAGATGCGCAAGGCGGGCAAGCGGCCGCAGGACGTCCCCCCCTACATCGTGCCCCTGTCCTTGCAAGCAATCGAGATCGTGCGCTACCTGCTGGGCGTGATGCGGCCAGCGCAGAAGTACCTGCTGTCGCACCGCAGCGACCTCAAGAAACGCATCAGCGAGAACACCCTCAATGCAGCTTTGAAGCGCATGGGCTGCGAGGATCGGCTGACGGGCCACGGCATTCGCGGAACCATCTCCACGGCACTCAACGAGATTGGGTACCCGAAAATCTGGGTGGACGCCCAACTTTCGCACTCCGACCCGAACAAGGTCAGCTCGGCGTACAACCACGCCAAGTACGTGGAGCCGCGCCGACGGATGATGCAGGACTGGGCCGACCGTCTTGATTTGCTTGAACAGGACCAGGTGGAGGCTGCCGCCGTACACCTCACCATCCATATCGGCGGCGTGCCGGCCATGGTGGAAGCGCAGGAAGCCGCCCCCAGCGGCACCTCGGTTTCTGTGGCCCCAGTGTCGCCTGTGGCTGCGACTCCCATCCTCGTGACATCTACCTCCTCCCAAATCGCGTTCCAGCGCCTCTCGCAAGTTCCTCCGCCTCCCACGCGGGCACCAGAACCGGAAATTTCCGCCATCCAGCGCGAGCGCGAGGAAATGTTGGCCATGTACGAATCGCCCAGCAACCTGCCGGTCCCGCTGTTCGGCAAGCTGGCCGGGAAGTCCAAGGATCAGATCAACCGCGAGCTGAAGGCAGGCAAGCTGCTGTCCATCAGTCTGGGCAACCGCGGACAGCGTGTGCCCGACTGGCAGTTGGTGCCGCTCAAGCACAAGCTGGCCCAGGTGCTTATGCGCCAGCACCCGCAGGCGGATTCATGGGAGCTTTACCGCATGTTGACCCGGCCACACCCCGACC
>LNAP01000588.1_pt1 | contig 40673 bp, 42 predicted proteins | sample 602601 | NCBI WGS metagenome assembly LNAP01 (sample SAMN02440304, study PRJNA202911) | soil metagenome | biome: Subtropical and temperate rainforests or woodlands; isolation source: soil samples (1 kg each in a 20% v/v slurry with milli Q water) were... ...
GTTGCACGAACGTTACTATAGCCGCAATCAGGCAATCCACTATGCTTCGCTCACCAATCAATAAGTGCATTAATTCATGCCTGAGCACATACGCGCGCTAATCGTCATTCTGGTCCTCGCCGGCACCGTTTTTACCCTGGCCCGTCGACCGGCAAAGGACCTGATTCCGTACAACGACTTCACACGTCGTCGCAATCTGTGGTTCGTTTTGACCCTGCTGGTTTTTTTCGCGCACAGTTTCTGGGTGTATGCAGCGGTTGCCGCTGTGGTGCTGACGGTCGCGCGGAAACGCGAGCGCAATCCCATGGCGCTGTTCTTCATGCTGCTGTTTCTCGTCCCGCCGGCGTCGGCGCAGATTCCCGGCATGGGCGTCATCAACTATTTCTTTGATCTCAACCATATCCGGTTGCTGTCCCTGTGCGTCTTGCTTCCCGCGTTTTTCGTGCTGCGCAGGCGATCGGACACGCTGCCTTTCGGGCGCACCTGGCCTGACAAACTGTTGACCGCCGGCCTTGTGCTGACGAGCCTGCTGTTGCTGCGCGAAACGACACTCACCGACACGTTGCGCCAAACGGCCTACATGTTCATCGAAGTCTTTTTGCCTTACTACGTCGCCAGCCGGGCCCTGAAAGACCTCAGCGACTTCAAGGACGCCCTGTTGGCGTTTGTCCTCGCCGCGATGGTGCTGTCCATTATCGGGCTCTTCGAATTTGCCCGCAGCTGGCTGCTCTACAGCGCGCTGACGGACGCCCTGGGCATGCAATGGGAAATGTCCGGGTACTTGAGCCGTGGCGGTTCATTGCGCGCGAGCGCCACCACTGGCCAGGCCATTGCGCTGGGGTTTGTCATCAGCGTCGCCCTCGGCCTGTACCTGTTTTTGCAGGAAGGTGTGCGCAGCAAGCTCCAGCGGCGGCTCGGTGGTCTCCTGCTGGCTGGCGGACTGTTCGCGCCGCTGTCGCGTGGTCCCTGGATCGGCGCCGTCGTCATGATCACAGCGTTTATCGCCACGGGTCGCGGCGCTGCCAAACGCTTGATGCTGCTGGCGCTCGCCGCCGTGCTCGCTATTCCTTTGCTGGCCATCGTGCCGGGCGGGCAAAAATTCCTGGACCTGCTACCGTTCATCGGCACCATCGAAGTAGAGAACATCACGTACCGACAACGTTTGTTCGATAACGCAATGATCGTTATCCAGCGCAACCCCTTGTTCGGCGCTTTCGACTTCCGCAGCACGCCGGAAATGCAGTCCATGATCCAGGGCCAGGGCATCATCGATATCGTGAACACCTACATCAACGTGGCGCTGCAGGTCGGGTTGGTCGGGTTGACGCTGTTCGTGGCTTTTTTCGTCACGGTTCTGCTGGGTATCCGCAAGGCAATGCGTTCGTTCCCCGACAAGGATGATGAAAGACGCCGGCTCGGACGCGCGCTCCTGGCGACACTGGCCGGGATCATGGTGACCATCGTGACGGTCAGCAGTATCACGTTCATCCCCATTGTGTATTGGTCGGTGGCCGGGCTGGGCGTTGCCTATGTCCAGATGGCTCGCAAGCTCAAGCACACTTCGATCGCAGTCACTGCGAGTGCCCACCTCCAACTCCGGTAATGCCAATGACCACTTTGTTACGCCGCACTCCGATGCTGCTTCCGGCGCTCCTGTGCGTTGCCATTTGGCCGTTCAGTACCTGGGCCTCGGAGTGGGTTGCCAGTGTCGATGAACGCAGCGGCCTGCCCGTGCTGACGCGCGGCGGCAGCCCTGTCGCGGCGTCAAAATTTACCTTCTGGGGGAGTAACTGGGACTGGACGTTCTTCGGCAACCGGTTCAAGGTCGACGCTCCCTACCAATACACCCTGGAAGGCCAGAACAAAGCACTGGACTTCGACCTTACGGCGCAGATTCAGAAAGAAGACGAAAAGACACTGACCTGGGACTTTGACCTGAATGCACACAGCGTGAAGTCAGGCGTGATGGGTGGAGGTATCGTCTTCAATTTCGACCCGGCCCTTTTCGCCGGTGAAATGAGCACGCCGCAATTGCTGCCCGGCAACCGCGGCTGGTCGTGGGGCAATGCACAAGGCCGACGCATCGAGATGCGTTTCGAGCCGGCGCTGGCGAGCGTGTACTTTGAGCCCGGCAGCCCATCCGAGGTACGTGCTTTCTTCTACAAAAACACGATCAAACCCGGCGAGCAACACGTCAAAGCGACCCTGAGCATTTCTGGCGACATTGTTCTCGGCACCACCACGACAGAGCGTTTTGGCCTGACGGACCCGAAGACCTGGCCAGATGACAAGGTCGACATCAAAACCTCTCCGGTCGATCTGTCCTTCCTCAACGCTGGCGAAAAACCTGCGGGCAAGCGCGGCTTCGTCAAAGCGTCCGGCGAACAACTGCTGTTCGCGGACAACACCCCGGCGCGCTTTTGGGGCACCAACATCACGTCCTATGCGCTGTTCCGAACGTCCGACGATGCAATCAAGCAACAAGCCAAACGCCTGTCGGCACTCGGTTTCAACCTCGTCCGCCTGCACCACCATGACTCCCCCTGGGTCAGCCCCAACATCTTTGGTGACCGCGACCAAACGCAGGACACTCAGCAACTCAGCGCAGCATCGCTGAAAAAAATCGACTGGTGGATCAAGTGCCTGAAAGACGAAGGCATTTATGTATGGCTCGACATGCACGTCGAGCGAGCCCTGATGGCGAAAGACAACATTTTCGGCTTCGACGAGCTGCCAAAAGACGAGCAGAACAATGCCAGCCTCAAGGGCTTCGCGTATGTGAACATCACCATTCAGCAGGCGATGAAACGCTTCGCCGAAGCCTACATGACCCATGTAAATCCCTTTACCGGCCTCGCCTATAAAGATGATCCGGCAATCGCCGCCGTGCTGATCACCAACGAAAATGACGTCACTCAACACTTTGGCAACGCCCTGTTGCGAGACAAGGGCGTTCCCAGGCACTGGGAGCTCTACAAGAACCGGGCGGATGCCTTTGCCAGTCAGCACAATCTATCGGCAAGCCTCACCTGGCGCTCGTGGGAGCATGGCCCCGCCAAGCTGTTCCTTAACGATCTGGAACGGAATTTCAACGTAGAGATGATCCAGCATCTTCGCGAATTGGGCGTGAAGGTACCCATTGCCACCACCAGCAGTTGGGGCGGCGATGGCCTGAGTTCCTTGCCGGCCCTGACTGCGGGCGACGTCATCGACGTTCACAGCTATGGCGGCTCCGGGCAGCTGGAGAAAAACCCGCTCACCACCGAAGGGATCGTCGACTGGATGGGCGCTGGCCAGGTCACCGGCAAACCGCTGACCGTCACCGAGTGGAACAACGAACCGTTCCCGACACCCGACCGCCACTCGTTGCCCCTCTATGTCGCCGGCACCGCCAGCCACCAGGGCTGGGACGCGCTGATGCAATATGCCTACAGCCAGCAGCCGCTCGACGGCGGCTGGGTAACGGCCGACAACTGGCACGCCTACAACGACCCTGCGATGCTGGCCACCCTGCCCGCCGCCGCCCTGCTCTATCGTCGCGCCGACGTCAGCGAAGCCAACACGACTTACGTCTTCGCACCGACACCCGACACCCTGTTCAACAAACCCGTCTCACCGGCCAACTCGGTTCTGCTGCGTACCGCCATGGAGAAAGGCAAGCTGCAAATCGCCATGCCACAGACGCCGGAACTGCCCTGGTTGCAGCCGGGCATTATCCCGAGCAATGCGCAGGTGTTTCATGATCCTGACCAATCGTTGCTGGACGCCAATGCCAGCGAGTCCACGACCGATACGGGCGAACTCAAGCGCAACTGGAAACAAGGCATCTACACCATCAATACGCCGCGCACCCAGGCCGTCACCGGCTGGATCGGTGGCGAGTCGATCAGCCTGGGCAACATCCAGGTTCAAGTGAAGACCGCCAATGCCAGCGTGGTGGTGCAAAGCCTGGACGCCGCACCTGTCGGTCGGTCGCAGGATCTGCTGATTTCTCTGGGCACTCGTGCTATCCCCAAAGACGATGACAAAACACCTTTTTACGTCGAGCCGCTCGAGGGCACGCTCAGCATTCAGGGGCCGCCAGGCCTGACGCTGTACACCCAAGGCACGCAGGCCCAAATGAAGAAGGTGCCCGCGACCTACGTTGACGGGCGCTACACGATCAAGTTCGACGGCGTGCAGGCCTTCAATTGGTTGTTTATGAAAAAAAGCGCTGCACACTGACGGTACAATCTGCGTTTGCACAGCAACAGTTTCCAGGAGGACAGGATGAATTTTTTGGTGGTCGGCGGCGCAGGTTATATCGGCTCGCACATGGTCAAGCATCTGCTGCGCACAGGTCACGAGCTGGTGGTGGCGGACAATTTTTCCACGGGGTATCGCGACGCCTTGACGGGCGGAACACTGGTTGAACTGGACATCGCCGACGCGCAAGCCCTGGACACCTTGTTTGCCACGCACCACTTCGATGCCGTGTTCCACTTCGCCTCGTTCATACAGGTTGGCGAATCCGTCACCGAACCGGCCAAGTATTACCAGAACAACCTGGCCGCCACGCTGACGCTGCTACAGGCCATGGTTCGCGCGAACGTCAAGCGCTTCATCTTTTCCTCGACTGCCGCCATTTATGGCGACCCGGCGTATGTGCCCATCGACGAAGAACATCCCAAGGCGGCGATCAATCCTTATGGTCGCAGTAAGTGGATGGTGGAACAGATGCTTGAAGATTTTGATCGCGCGTACGGGCTGAAGTCGGTTTGCCTGCGCTACTTCAACGCGGCCGGAGCAGACCCTGAAGGACAGCTGGGTGAACGCCACGAACCGGAAACCCACCTGCTGCCGTTGATCCTGCAAGCCGCCTCCGGCCGGCGCGCGAGCATCACCGTCTATGGCCGCGATTACGACACGCCTGACGGCACCTGTATTCGCGACTACGTCCATGTCGCCGATCTGGCGGCCGCTCACGCACTGGCCGTGGATTACCTGGTGACCGGCGGTGCAAGCACGGCGTTCAACCTCGGCAATGGCCAGGGATTCTCGGTACAGGAAGTGATAGATACCGCGCGTCGTGTCACTGGCCAGGCGATCTCCGTCAGCGATGCGCCACGCCGTGCGGGTGATCCTCCAAGGCTGGTGGCTGATCCCCAAAGGGCGTACAGCCTGCTTGGCTGGCAACCGCAATTTGCCTCGCTGGAACAGATCGTGACGCACGCCTGGAGTTGGGAAAAGAAGCATCCCTGGCAGTGAAGTCGGCGCTGGCCGCCAGCGCCGATCGTTTGAGAATGACGCGCTAGTAGTAAGAGCGGTTTTGCGGCTCGGCTTTGTTCAACACAGTGCCAATCAGATTGGCTGTCCCGAGATGGTGAAGGCTTTCCTCGATCTCTTTCCTGCTGTTCATGCCGTTGGCGACGACCAGCAGGACGCAGTCGAATTTAGGCAGGACGGTAATGACATCGTCCGAACTCAAGATGGGCGGCAAATCGAAAATCACGACCCGTGAGTTGTAGCGTTCGCGCAAATCACTGATCAAGTGGCTTACCTTGGGCGAAGACAGCACCTCGGTGGAGAGCGGAATCGGCTTGCGGGTCGGCAGCACTACAAAGCGTGGCAAGGTCGGGTTAACCAGAACCTCTTGCAGTTCCGCTTCATCGGCCAGGTATTCATTCAGCGATTTCTCCATCGACAGGCCCAGGCAGGCACCCACGGTCGGACGGCGCAAGTCGAAATCCACCAGCAATGCTGTCTTGGTGGTGTGATGAGCGATGCTCATTGCCAGGTTGATCGCCAGTACCGTCTTGCCGGCCTCCGGTGTCGGCGAGGTGATGGCGAGCGTGCGCCAGCCATTTTCTTCCATGACTTTCAGAACTTGCGTACGGAGCAGATCGAACGCCCCGCCCATATTCGAATTCTTGTTGTACGCCACAATGCGATTGCGCTCGAGGTGGTCCGGCCGCAAAGGGACAACTTTGGTTTGCACATAGCTGAGCGCGTTCAGGCCTGAAGAATGCGCGGTAGGTGTCATGGCTTTGGACGAGTTCTTGGGCTCGGTGTTTTCGGTATCGGGCTTGATAATTTCCATGTCTATATTCCTTATGCAAACCGGCCCAGCGTTTTATACGCCAACTGATCCAGAGGCATGTAGAGGAAGTGCACGAGCACCAAAAGGATTGCGACCAGCACGATTCCACACACGATCAGGCGCGTTCGCCACTTCTTGCGGCGCTCCAGTTCGGCCATGGTGTGAATGTAGGGGATGGAAACCAGTACACGTCTACCGAGCACACTGGCCAGGGCTTCAGCACCGCGCACACGCGAACTCATCATCTCGAGCAGCATCACCAGCGCGCCAGCGCCCACCGGAGCAAGCACGAAGCCCATGGCGACCACTTTCTTGCGGTTCGGCCGAACCGGCTTTTCAGGCATCAGCGGCGACTCCAGAAGAACAAAACGCTCCGCCTTGTTTTCCTGTTCCAGGCTTTCGGAAATTCTCGCGTTCATCTCTTTGGCGCGCATTTCCTCATACTTCTTTTTCGCGTTGTCATGGTCGCGCATCAGCGTGATCAGGCCGCGCTCGACTTGAGGCATTTCAATAATTCGCGCTTGGTATTCGGATATTTTCTGGACCGTCTGCTGCTTCTGATCGGCCAGTGACTTGATTCGCGCCTCGGTGGCGGCGATCCGCGTCTGAGCCCTGGATACATCCATATTGACGGGCGCTGCCGCACTACCGGCAACCATTTTGTTCGCCTCAAGTGCCGCAATCTTGCGTTTCACGGAACGCACATCGGGGTGGGCGTCGGTATACAGCGTCTGCAAACGGGCGTACTCCGCCTTGAGGCTGGCGAGGTCCTGCGGTTTGTCGGCGGCTGCTCCCGCTACTCCAGGCTTGGTCGCTACGCCAGAATTGGCGGCAATGAGCTCCAATTCATTGAAACGCAACTCCTCGCGGGCAGCCTTGTAGTCACGGTCGACCTCTTTGAGGTCGCTCTCGGCGCGGGTCAACATGTTCGTGAGCAGTTCCCGATTCTCGGGCAGTGCATCGCTGTGCTTCTCCTTGAATTCCGCCACGCGACTGTCCTGGGCATTCAGGGCAACCTCGAGCTTGTCTGCCTCCTGCTTGGCGAACTCCGTGTTTTCATTGGCGCGCTCGGTGCGCTGCCGGATGTTTTCATTGAGGAACAGCGTCACCAGTTCGTTGGCCACCTGGGTGGCAATCTCTGGCTGGCGGTGCTCAAAGGAAAGGCGAAACGCAATCGTCACTTCCCCGCGCCCCTTGATCGCGGCGCTGACCAGGGTGACGCCAATCGCATTGCGCATTTCATCGATTTTCTCTGTAACGCTCAAATTCCGGCCTTGAGTAGAGAACAAGTTGTATTTGTCGATGATCGCGGCCAGGTTTTCTCGGGTCATCACGCGCTGGCGAATGACTTCGATGCGCTCATCGGCAAAGGTGCTGTTGTTCGCCGCGACCAGCTCAGGCGAGATCTGTTGCGACTCGATCAGAATCGTGCCGGAGGACTCGAAGGTGGGCGGGAGTGACATCGCGACCGCGATGCTCACGCCAAGGATCGCTGCGCAACTGACGATCAACAGCACCGCGTGGTGCTTGATGATTGCAATGTAGTCGTTGACCGACATTTCGTATTCAGTAGTCATAGATCATCACAAAGCTGAATTTCAGAGACCGGGGTAACTATAAGTCAAGGTCAACCCGACGACATTTGCGCTGGCATCCGGCAAGCTGTCCTGCTTGCGTTCTTTGTAAGTGAAGAATAGGCGGGCATTCCAAAAAGGCGAGAGTTCCTGACTGATCCAGGCGCTGTAATTGACCAGGGTATTCGGCGTCTGCCCCTTGGTGTCTTGCCAGGAAGCATCAAGACCGGTGCGTCGGGTTTCATCGATGAGGTAACTCACGGAGCCCTTCAGGTTATCGGCCTCGACGAACCCACCGTCCCCGCTGGCGACGGTGCTACGGCTGGCATCGAAGATGCTTTCAAAGCGCTCACCGGTGTACTGCAAGTTCACCCCGCCCTCGCCTGTGGGACCGTCACCCGTGCCGGAGACTTGATTGACGCCCGCGTACACCGACCCCTTGAATGCCTCGGAGACCTGGAAATTCAGGCCAACCGTGGGAGTGTAGCTATTCGAGGAAGACGCCACGGTTCCCTCATCCGGCTCATAACGCCTCACGCCAATACGGGTGAAGAGCTCGACCCGCTCGCTCCATGCATAGGTCAAGCTAAAGCGGCTTGCCAATTCGTCATAGTTGATCAGGGTGGGGATGTCGTAAGTGACATGAGTGTAGTCAGTTTCGTTGAGCAGAGTGGTTCGCTCACTGAGCGCCGTACGCCAGTTGCCCCCCACGGTATAAAGCTTTTGCGTGCCGTCGGAAGCCACTACGCCGGTTTCCTGGACCTCGGTGGAAAGCGTGGAGCTCTCTTCATAGCGGGCCGTGAGTCCATAACCACCGGTTTCGGTCTCGCGACTCCACCGGAACCTCAATCTGGGGTCTTCACGATCTGACACGATATCTGTATCGGACGAACGCACGACATACACCCCGAGACCGAACTGGAACTCATCTCGTCCGGAGGTGCCGACAAGGTTGAGGTCGGGGGCGATGATGGCGCGGGTCACGCCCTTCTCGCCACTTGTGAGCAACAGTGGATTGCTGTCGTACTCAACCGTCGAAGGCAGCGATATTGCCGGTAGCCAGGTCGCCGCAGAGGCCACACCGGAACACGAAAGGATCAGGGTTGCCGTGGCAACCCCGGTGGTTCGAAGAGAAAGCAAGGTAATCCCTAGTGCATCGCGCAAGGCTAAGGCACGACCAGCGTATCGCCGGCCTCAAGAATAAAATTGGTCGTCATGTCATCGCCGGACATCAACTCGTTGTAGTCGACACGCAGGATCTGTTGTTTTGATCCATTGAGTCGCACGACCTTGATGTCATTCTTGGCGGCGAATTTGTCGAGGCCACCCGCCATGCTCAAAACCTGCAGCACTGACGTTTGACCTGATAAGTGGACACTGCCGGGCTTCAACACTTTGCCCTGCACGTACACGAGATTACCGGCGGTGCCCGTGACAACCACGCTCACCTGCGGATCGGGTATGAATTTTACAAGCTTGGCCGCTATTTTCTCTTCGACTGCGGTGGCATCGAGACCCACCACATCAACCTGCCCTGCCAACGGGAAGGTGATGCTTCCGTTGGGAAGAACGATCACATCCTTATTGAGCTTGTCTTCGCCCCAAACAGAAACATTGAGCGTATCACCCGGACTCAGCCGGTAGTTCGCTTCGTTTGCGACGGCATTGGAAATGCTGGGCAGGACAGCCAGCGCGCAGACCACAGGTAACCAGAAACGCAACATCGGGATCCCTCCGCCTAAGTAGCCTTGCCAAGAGTTTCACACAAAAACCAAGGCAAATCACGCTCGCAATTTTTGTCGCTCGGTAACCGCTCAACGAGCATTTTTTCGCGGCTGGCAGCGGCCATTTTTCGTCGGCCCGACGTATCAATTATCTGCAGCAAGGCCTCTAGTGAAGGAAGTTTTTTATTTAACAGTAACTTGTCGTTAAACATATGACCCCCGATGCTTACTCGCCAAATTAATAGCACTCTTTTCAATAGAGTCCGTCATTCAGCCACTACATCGCCAACCACTGACACATCAAACTGATATCAATCACTAGTATCAATGCGCCACTTAATCGCCAGCAAAATCAAACTGCTAGTTACACCTTCCGCCGGTTGGCGACCATGACAAAACCGAACAATGCCGACGAAAACAACCAGGCTGCAGCAGACAACGGAACTGCATTGGGTTGATTAACGAACGCGTCGGCTCCTCCACTCAATACTTTAGCCTGTGCATCTAAATCTGCCGTGAACTTGTCAGTATTTAGTTGCGCCATTAATCCGTCACAGGAAGTACTATTGACGGTGGCACCCACCTTGACAACAGAAGTGATAAGGTTTTTGAGTTGATCTTTTGCAGTATCAACGGAAGAAATATCGCCCAGCGAGACTGTCGCGCCAAGTTTGCTTTCGACAGTAGAAGGGGCGCCAGCCTGCCCTTCCGCTGTCGCGCCCACTTTTGGCCCGGACGCTGCACAAGAATCGGCTATGCGGTTAATTTCATGGGCCAAATGGCTCGCGTGAGCGGTGGCAATGGCCGCACCATTAAAGAGCACACAGAACAAAACGGATTTGAGAACCAGTGATGAACGCATGAAGACCGCCTCCCTGCCTACAGGGTTTTCCTGATATCGAATGAAGGATTCGTTACCCAGTTGCTTGGAGCCTATAAGCACATCGCCATTACGTCAATGGTCCGTCACAACAATAAATAAAAATAAAATTCTACGGAGAATGGCGTCAAAAAAACGCCAACAAATGCCGTTGAATACGGTTCTCTCTATTCATATGAAACGGCTCAAGCGTGGGCTTTGGGCGCTTTCCAAGGTGTGATAGACCCGTTCCGCCCCCCCGCCGAAAGGCCGGCGACAAAAAACTATCGCAGCGTCCCGTTGCGCATCCATTCCCGCGGACTGACGCCAGTCTTGCGCCGAAACGCCCGAGCCAGCGCCGAAGGGCTTTCGTAGCCCACTTCCTCGGCAATCAGGGCGATGGACTTGCCTTCACGCAAGCGTTTCTGCGCCAGGCTGATGCGCCAGCTCACCAGATAATCAACCGGCGTCTGCCCCACCACCTGGCGAAAGTACTCGGCGAAGCTGGCCCGGGACATGTTGGCTGCCGATGACAATTGCGCCACGGTCCAGGCTTTGCCCGGGGTGTCATGCATCAGGCTCAACGAACGCGCCAGTCGCGGGTCGGCCAGGCCTGCCATCATGCCGGGGCTTTGCTGATGGTGAGTCAACAGGTGCCGCAGCAACTGGATCACGAGCATTTCGAACAAGCGGTCCATCATCGCTTCGCGACCGCAAATGCCACCGAAGGCTTCGTTGAACAGCCAGTCCAGCGTGCCGGTCATGCTGGGTATTTCGTCGAGCCCCAGCACCAGGTAATCGGGCAAGGCGGCCGCCAGCGCATTGCCCGCACCGCCATCGAAGGTCAGTGAGGCGCACACCAGTTGTGTGTCGGACGTCTCTGCAGCGAACAAGCGATGACGGAAGGGTCGGGGAAAAAAAATCAAGGTGGGCTTATTGATCTGGATATCGCGCTCATCGGCCAGCTTAAGGGTCAGGTCACCGTCCTTTAACAAATGAAGGTGCCCACACGCCTGCTCACCGTCAAAACCCGTGGTGCCACAGAACGTGCCGCTGTGGAAGGTTCCGGCACTGACGCCGAAGTGGCTGAGCAACGTAGACAAGCGATCCATTGGCAGGCTCCCGAGGGCAAATCTGGACGATCTGTCGTATATCCTCGACGATTTGCACCCAATAGACCAGCGTCCGTCAATAACATGGACTCCGTACCCAGCGCACACCGCGCAGTCATCTACGGAGATCCATCATGAGCCGCATCAATACCCTGAGTCTTGAACACGCCACCGACACCACCCGCCCGCTGCTGGAAGGTGTGCAGAAAAAAATCGGTTTTCTGCCCAATGTCTTCAAGACGCTGGCCCATGCACCTGCGGTGCTTGCGTCTTATCTGCAACAGTCCGCGACCCTCGGTAAAACATCCCTGAGCGCTACCGAGAAAGAAGCGATCTTCCTCGCCACCTCTCAGGTGAATGGTTGCGACTACTGCCTGGCGGCCCACACCCTGTTTGCCGGCAAGGCCGGTTTGTCTGCACAAGACATCCTCAGCGCCCGTGATGGCCAGCTCAATGCGTTCGCCACCCTCGCCCGACAGATCACCGAAAGCCGGGGTCACTTGAACAGCGAGCAGATCGAGGCGGCACGGGCAGCCGGCATCGACGACAGCAAGATTGTCGAAGTGATCGGCCATGTGGCGTCGCAGACCCTGACCAATTATCTCAACAACGTTGCCCTGACCGAGATTGATTTCCCGGCCATCGATGCTTGAACGACTTTCAATTCGGGAGCACCGCTTATGAAGACCGTGACGCTCTATACCACCGACACCTGCCCTTATTGCCGCAACGCCAAAGCACTGCTGGCCAGTCGGGGCATTGCAGCCCAGGAATTCAACGTTCAATCAGAACCGGGGAAATTCCAGGAGATGCTCAGCCGCAGCGGTCGACGCAGCGTGCCGCAGATTTTTATCGGTGACACCCATGTCGGCGGTTTTGACGAACTGGCCAAGCTTGATCGTCAGGGAGGTTTGTTATCGATGCTGGCCTGAGGCGACGGATTTTTGTTGGGGTGCATATCCGTTGCTGCGGTAACGGATATACATCCCCAAACCGCCGCGCTTTTCACAATGCCCCCTCGAGCACACCGGCAATCCCTATGGGCAAATCAGTACACAGCGCACTATGATTGCCGCCATGACAACACCGCTGCCGATCCGCCAACCCTGCCCGCCCGGTGCCTGCATCTGCGAGCGTGAACCGCTGCTGGAAACACCCGGCGCGGACCTGCGCATCCTGTTTCTGACTCGCACCGAGGAAAGGCGCCTGATCGAACGCCTGGAAAACCTCCAGAGCCTGAGCGACCTCGAACGGTTACAGCAACGGATGTACGAGCAACTGGGCATCCGGGTAGAAGTCGCCCCGGGTTTCAACGAAGTCCGCACCATGCGCGGTATCGCCATCACCATCGCCGAACTGCCAGGCCTGTGCCGCAAAACCCGCCAGGCGATCCCGACCGCCATTCGCCGCGGTCTGGAAAAACGTCCGGAAATCGCCTACGAACTGCTCAACGCCAACGACCTGTTGCGCGATACCTGACGGTCAGGCGCCGCGATCAATTCCAGATGCAATAAAAGAGGATCAGCGGTCATACGCGAACCGTTCCGCGCTGCTATGCCTTCTCATGGGAGCAATTGCTTCAGCCCTGTCAGGGAGACACGGGAAACAGGCGTGGCCGTGGTCCGGCGCCAGCCAGGCGCGCAAAGAGCAACAGGTGCCAGTCCGTAGCAGGAGGTGGCAAATGTTATTCATGGTCAGTTGGTCGATCAGTCCGCAAAACCGTAACAGCGTGATCAAGCGTTTCCTCGAAACCAAAGGGGCACCACCCGCCGGCGTCAAGATGTTGGGGCGCTGGCATGCCGTCGGCGGCTCGAGCGGTTTTGGCATCGCAGAAACCGATGATGTCGTACAGATTCAAAAGTGGGTGCTGGAATGGAATGACCTGATGAACATGGAGGTGCATGCGGCACTCACCGATGATCAGGCCGGGCCGCTGCTGGCGGCGGCTGTCAGCCAGCAATAAACGTTCGGGGCGGCGAGTGCCGCTCGCCGCCCGGCACCCTGTCAGCGTTTCCAGCACTCTGCGTAACGCGCGCACACGCCATACTGCCGATCCATTTGCGCCATTCGGTCGAGATGGTGATTGATGGTTTCGAGCAAGAGATTCTGGCTGGTCTGGACGTAAAACTTCGCCATCGTCTTGCGCTCTTCAGACGCCGCAAAGTGCGTAGGCCTGGACGCCTTGTCCTCAGGATGTGCCCATTGTTCCAGTTGCTGATCGGTCAGTCGTTGCAGGCGCAGACGGTATTTGTCGCTGTAACGCTTGAACGTTTCCGCCTTGTTTCCCGCCGCTTCTTCGTCGAAGGCAATCAGGTTCTGGCGGTACAGGGTCCAGTAATCGTCCGGCAGGGTAAAGCCCAGCTTCGCCTTGCGTTCGGCAATCAGCTTGTCGAGTTTTTCCGCTGTGTAGCGTTCGCTGCTGTCCTTGGCCGGGTCCGGTTTCATGCCGGCGATGGTCGCACCGTCGAAGATCCGCTCTATCAACATCACCCGCTGAGGCGTGTCGGGGAGCGCGGGCGGAAGCGCCGGGAATGACGTGCCGCGACCGACACAGGCAGGCAAGCCCTTGTCCATGACCGGCATCGGCAACCGCACCGCACGGCCATCGATGCGCTTCAACTGATTCAACAGCACGCCGCAACGGCCGTCGCGCAGATTTAACGTCACCTCGTATTCAGCATTGCGCTCGGGTGTCAGGCTCAAACTGGTGACACACACCCAGTTGCTGCCACTCGTGGCGAGGTGCAGGTAATTATCCTGGTCGGGTTTGACCTTGATCTCCAGATAGCCCCTGGCATCGGCCGGCGGCGCGACACTCATGCCCACCCGACGCTCGGTATCACGGGCGTACAGGTTGTTGAGTTCACCGGTGACTCGCCCCTGACAATGTTCCGGATCGTAGTAGTAGAGCTTCGCATTGCTGGTGTTGGCGATGAAGCGCACCTTGGCGGCGTCGGGCTCGGTGGCATCGGTGTAAGTGTCTTTGACGGCGCAGCCGCTGAGCAGAGCGGACAGAAGCGCCGCGACAGCAATGACGCGTGTGGAGCGATTGAAGGAAACCGGCATTGGATCGTCCCTGACGCGCAAAGGCTATGGAGAGCGCGCGATGCTACTAAAGGGCCACCACCCTGTCCATCGCGCACATCAGAGCATATTAATCCGGCTGAAAAGGCTACTTCTTCATCCCCACCCGCCGCCGCATCTCGGCGGTAATCGTCTGTTTCGTTTTCTTCAGGTCGGCCCAAGGCCCGTCGCCCACCTCGGCCAAGCGCTCATGCACCGTGTGGATGTTCCACTGATTGCCGCCCTTGAGCCCGGCCACCTCCTCGCGAAAGATCGGCACCGACACCGGCAGCCCTTCGCGGGTGCGGGCGGCGTAGGCACAAATGGTGGTGGCGCCGAGGCCGTTGCGCAGGTAATCGATGAAGATCCGACCCACCCGGTTCTTCGGCCCCGACACCGCGGAAAACCGTTCCGGCAACAGTTTGGCCATGTGACTGACGATGGCGTGGCTGAAATCCTTCACTTCATCCCAGCCGAGCTTGCGGGTCAGCGGCACCACGAGGTGAATGCCTTTACCGCCGCTGGTCTTGAGAAAAGCCTTGAGCCCCAGCTCATCCAGCACCGACAGCGTCAGCTGAGTCGCCTCGACCATGCTTTTCCACGGCAGCGCCGGGTCCGGGTCGAGGTCGAGAACGAAGCGATCGGGCTTGTCGAGGTTGTCCGACGTGGCGTTCCAGGTATGCAGCTCGACGGTGCTCATCTGTACGGCACCGATCAGTGCTTCGGCGCTGTTGATGATCATGATCGGCTGACCGGTGAGTTCCTTGTCGAGAGTAGTAATCCCGGGAATGGCCAGGCGTTCGGCGTTCTTCTGGAAAAACAATTCACCGGCAATACCGTCCGGCGCACGAACCAGCGCCACGGGCCGGTCTTTCAATTCGGGCAGAATCCATTCGGCGACGCGGGCGTAATACTCCGCCAGCTGCACTTTGGTCGTGCCGCTGCTGGCGTCGATGACCCGGTCCGGGTGAGTGATCCGCACCTTGCCCTCGCCCAGACCGAGTTGTGACGGCGCCGGTGCGGCTTTTTCCGAGCTTTTCTTTTGGCGGGTGGCAGGTTTTTCTGCTGTGCTTTTCTTCACCACTTTCGGGCGCTCCTCGGTGATGTCTTCGGCCGGCTTGTCGTCGCGCAGGCCATGGAACACGGCGTGGCGCACCGAGCCTTCCTTGGTCATTTCGGCAAAGGCAATCTCAGCCAGCAGAACGGGTTTGAGCCAGTGCACACCTTTGGCGTCAAAACCGGTCGGTGGATTGACCACTGACGGCTTCCTGGTCTGCAACGGTTTCAGTTGCTCGTAAATGCTCTTAAGCGTTGTCTCGTTGAAACCGGTGCCGACCTTGCCGGCATACCGCAGCTGACCGCTGTCCCGGTCGTGCAGCCCCAGCAGCAACGCGCCAAACGCATTGCGCGATCCTTTCGGATCGGTGTAGCCGACTACCACAAATTCTTGTCGGTGCTTGCACTTGAGCTTGATCCAGTCGCTGCTGCGACGCGACACGTAAGGCGAGCCCAGGCGTTTGCCGATCAGCCCCTCCATCTGCATCTGGCAGGCGCTGTTGAGCAAGGCGTCGGGCTCTTCGGCGAACGCGTCGGAGAACCGCAACAACGGATCTTCATTCGGCTTGAGCACCGTCGCCAGCGCGACCCGACGCTCTTCGACCGGCACCTCGCGCAGATCCACGCCATTGAGGTAAGGCATGTCGAACAGGTAGTAAAGAATATTGCCGCTGCGCCCGGAGTCGAAGGCGTTTTGCAGCGCTTGAAAGTCCGGCACGCCCTGCTCGTTGGCAACCACCATTTCACCGTCAAGCCAGGCCGATTCGAGTTGCAGCGAAGCCAACGCCTCGGCTTGTTTCGGCAGTTTATGGGTCCAGTCGTGACCGTTGCGGGTGAACAGCTTGACCTCGCCATGGTCGATGCGAGCCATGATCCGATAACCGTCGAACTTGATCTCGTAGCTCCATTCACCGTCCGGGGCTTTTTCCACCAGCGTCGCCAGTTCGGGTTTCATCAGGTCCGGCATTTTCGCTTTGTGCGCACCGGTAAGTTGCGCCGCCTGTTGTTTAGCCGCAACTTTGCGCGCCGGTTTTTTGATGGGCTTGGGTTTGTCCGCTGCTTTCGGTTTTTTCGCAACGATTGTCCGGTCACTGAGCACACTGTCCGGCTCGGCGGCGACCACGTCGTAATCGCTTTCGGGTTTGGCGGCGCTGTCCTGATGCTTGATCAGGAACCATTGCTCCTGCTTGCCCGGCATGTGCGTACGCACCAGGTTCCACAGGCCGCCGAGCTTCTCGCCCTGCAGTTCGAATTTGAGCTTGCCCTTGGCGTAGGCCTTTACCGGGTCTTCCTGCGGAATCCAGACACCACGGTCCCAGACAATCACGTCACCGGCACCGTAATGCCCTTCGGGAATGCTGCCCTCGAACGTGGCGTAATCCAACGGATGGTCTTCGACATGCACCGCCAGGCGCTTGACCTTGGGGTCCAGAGACGGGCCTTTCGGCACCGCCCAACTCTTCAACGCACCATCGAGTTCCAGGCGAAAGTCATAATGCAGGCGCGAGGCGTCATGTTTCTGGATGCAGAACTGCAAGGCGTGATCTTTCGCGGCTTTCTTGCCCGAATGTTTAGCGGCCGGCTCAGAGGTCGCCGAGAAGTCGCGCATGCGGTTGTAGTCATCCAGGTTCTTGTTCATGGCTCACTCACCTGTGGCTGATTCAACGCTGCCCCCGATGCCCGGAGCGAAACGCGTAACGATCAGCGCGACCACTGCGATCCGCTCCACCCTTTGGTAGTCGGGCATCAACAGTTCTTCGCCAAACACATCGGGATCGATCTCGCGATAGGTCCAGCCGAACCGGGCCGAATCCAGGTACGGCGCCAACGCGGCGATAAACGGATCGCAGCCGTCGACCATTGCCACTCCGGTGTATAACACCAGCGAACCGCCAGCGGTCAGCCGATTCAACGCCTGCTCGACAATGCGCACCGACAATTGCGCGCCAAGCGCCCCGCCGCCGTGGCGATAGGCACGCTCGGCCGGGTCGGCCATGTAGGGCGGATTGGCAACGATCAGGTCGAATGTGCCGTCGACATCCTGCAGCACATCACTGGTTTCAATACTGACGTTGGCCACTTCGGCGAGCGCAGCATTCACAGCCGTCAGGCGGAGCGCCGCCGGGTTGATGTCGACCGCCAGCACCTCGGCCTCACGGCGTGCGCGAGCAATCACGATGGCGCCGACGCCAGCGCCGCAGCCGATGTCCACGGCGCGTCTGATCGGCGCGAGACGCTGTTGCAGATGGGCGTGAATCAACTGGGCAAAACGGTAGGTATCCGGACCAAAGAACACTGCGTCGGCCGCGTCCGTGGGGAATCCGGAATGCACGAACAGCAGGTCATCGAGGCTGGACCAGCGTACTCGGCTTTTCAGCCGGCCATTGCTCTCTTCGAGAACGCCCGCCTGTTGTAATTGCCGCTGTTCGTCCGCCGATAACAGACCCGGCTCGAATGGCCGCGACCAACCGAACACCTCGCGCAGGGTCCGGGCACTCTGGCCGAACGCGCGGTCATTGACTCGCTGATGGGTCAGCGGCGTCGGGGTGATAAAGCGGTAACCGTCCGCTTGCAAGCGGCGCCCCAATTGCAGCAAGGCCAGATCCGCAGCCCCCAGTTGTTCTTCCTGATTCATGCCGTGCACCCTATCGAAGGCTGGATTTGAGTTCGATGAATCGCCGCGTGGCCATCAGGCCGGCAGGATGGGCATGTCGATGGGCCGACAGCCACGGAATCAGCACCGGCATTTGCTCGGCGGCGGACAATCCTTCCAGCGCGGCTTGCAGGGTTTGAATATCCGGGTCGCTGGCGGGCAACACCGGCTCGACCGCGCCACTGCTCAGGCGGCGAGCCGCAGGTGCTGAACGCTCCGCTGTCCAGTCACCCGAGATCCAGTCGTGCAGCAGTTGCTTTTCGTAAGGACTGAACACACCGAACATGGCCGCACCGTCGCCATCAATCAACTGCCAGAAGCGGCTCTCCTGCGGGTCCTGATGACGTTTGATCCAGCCCTTGTTTTCCATGGCATCGAGAAAACCTGGCAACTGCTCCGGCGAGGTCAACCATTGATTGACGGTCTTGCCCTCGAACCGGCAATAGTCGGAATGCATGTGCTGGCCGAACGGGCGTTTGCGTTCCAGCATGTTCAACACTTCAGCGTAAAGGTCGAACGACTCGATAATCGCGCGACTGCCCTGCCCCAGGTCATTGAGCCGGTAGCCCAGCGCGACCCTGCGCAAAAATTCCTCGCGATCACCTTCGATCGGCAGCAGTTGCAGCACCGATTGCACTGCTTTTTGCGCGTGCCCGGTGCTGGCATTGTCGATGGTCACGTGCAAGGTGAAGTAATACGGATCGATACCCAGTTCGCTGAGCTCGTAGGCGCTGATCAACAAATGCAGCGGCAGCTGTTCGTAGCCGAGGTTGTAGCCGATCACTTCTGGCAAAAAGTCGTCGGCGCATTCGCCCAGCGCCAGTTGGATCGCGCCTTGCAGGTAATGCTCGTCGGCAATGACGCCGCTGTCCTGCAAACCGAGTTCGGCGAGAAGCTTGCGGTAGATCACCACATGATTCTGGGCTGGGTTGCCATCGCCCAACTCCTCCAGATAGGTGCAGATCAGCCCTTCGAAACGCGGGTCGCGCCAGTGCTGCAACAGGCCGTACAACCAGGCACCGTCCACCAGTTTGGTCGGGCTGACGGCTTGCAGGAAGAACAGCGCGTGGGCCTTGTTGCTGAAGAACTGCCGTGGCCCGCCTTCCTTGCGGGCGCTCAGGTAATCAGCATATTGGCGCGCCACATCGGTGCTGTGCTGCTCGACGAAGGATTGCAGGGCCGACACGTCCTCCGGTATTTCTTCGGGAAGGTCTGCGGACCGTTGCAGTTGCGCTTTCAGGAACGTATTGCCGAGTGCGCGGCGTTGCTCGGCATCGTCGCCCAGCAGTAACTGTTCATAGCACTGCTTCAGGCTGCCGGCAGTCGGGATGGCGTGCTCGTGGGAAGGCTGGGCTTCAAGTCGTGTCAGGGCAGTCATGGGCGCATCTCTCGGTCTATGGCCAGTGGCAGGACGCTGAATCATCACGTCTCTAATTCAGCAGAGCGATTTGCCCGGAGAAAAATTCAATCGGGGTTGAAATTACCCTGACAGACGGCCTTGCGCCGCCGCACCCGGCGCGGTTCGAGTGAATATACTCAACCGGGTGTGGACTCATCTTCGGGAGAGCAGTCATGCGAACGGTTCACGTCATCGGGTCTGGAAAAACCCCCAGGCCGGTCAATGTCGTGGGTGAGGCGATCACGATTCTCGCGGGCGGTGATCTGAGCAAGCCCTTTGAGGTGCACATCCAGGAAGGCGTGCAGGGAGGCGGCCCGCCACTGCACTTTCATCCTTGGGATGAGGCGTTCTACGTGGTTGACGGGCAGGTGGAAGTGACGGTCGAGGGCACTTCCACCACCGTCTCGGCCGGCGGTTACGTGCATATACCCGGTGGGTCCATCCATGCCTACAAGAACATCAGCGCCACGGCGAAGATGATCGGCGTGGTGTCTGATCCACGGGGCGGCCAGTTCTTTGCGGCAGTGGACCGGCTCAGGGTGCCGGAGGATTTGCCGCAGATACTGGAGATTGCCGAAGCGCACGGGGTGACGTTTCTGGTGTAGGCCGACCGGTCAGGCCGCGCCGCCCTTGGCCTGCTGTTCCAGATGCACCTGCAAATCCGGATCGATCTGCAACGCCGCCGCCAGTTCATCGAGGTAGCTGCGTTCGGCGTCCTGCTGATCGTCCACCAGCATCACGCTGGCCAGGTACATTTCCGCGGCTATCGCCGGGTCCGTCGCCGCCTCCGCCACATTGGCGGCATCGAGCGGACGGGCAACTTCATTGTCCAGCCATTGCTGGAGTTCCGGGTCATCGGTGTGGCGGCCGAGTTCAGTGCTGATCATCTGTTTCTCGGCGTCATCGATCCGGCCATCGGCCTTTGCCGCTGCTATTAATGCTCGCAGGACGGCGTGGCTGTGATCCTCGACTTCCGGGCCGGATAACAGGTCCACGGTGCGGGGTGCCTGTTGCGGCGCGGCCGCCTGGCTGCGCTGCCAGGCCTGATACGCTTGAAAAGCCATCATGCCGAGGGAGGCCAGCGCCGCGTACTGGGTGCCGCCACCGGAGCGCCGCTGGGTTGAACCGCCCAAGCCGGAGCCGCCGCCGAGCAGTCCTCCCAGCAAACCGCCCAATCCGCTGTTTGCACTGCCCCCTGCGCCCAGCAGGCCCCCGAGCAATCCGCCAAGACCGCCACCCATGCCGCCCTGGCCTGGTACGCCGCCACCTTGCTGTGTCATCGAGCCCTGGCCGGCTCGCAGGAGTTGTTCGAGCAAATCGCTGGTATTCATGACGACGTCCTCATGGGTTGGGTCAGGCAACAATAGTCCTCGCAGGCTATTGCGCCAGCACCGTTTGGCTGACTTCGCGGGCGATCTGAATCAATGCGGTGTCTGGACGTCCATCGCTAGCAGGCTAGCTCCCACAGTGGATTGTCGGGTGGCATGACATGGGTGTTCACCGCCGATGATCTTGACGGAATTCAGGTCGGCTATCAGGCCGCCTCGCTTTGTTTTTGATTTTGATCTTGATCTGCCCCGTCGGGAGGCCGTACGTCAGGGGCGCTGGCGCTTGGTTACTTGGCGCTTTTCCAAGTAACCCGCTGTAAGAGCGGAACCCATAGCCGCCGTTACCGCAGAAACGGATATGTACACCATCAAAACCTATGTCGCCCAACACATAGCCATCGAGTGCAAGCTCCACACATTGGTTTCGGGTACATCCGCAAAACGCAGCCGGTTGTCTGCCGCAGACGCGAAATGGCCGGCAGCACAGTCCGCCGGGGACATTCCCCACCGTCAAGAATGTCAGTCCCACTCAAGCATTTTCTCAAACGAACAGCCTCAGGATTAATCCGAAGTATTTTTTGGCGGCGCAGCTAAGATTCACAGACGGTGAACCTTATTCCTGGATTTCCGGTCGATACCTGCAACCCGACCCGGTTTGCCGCCGCCCTCGATCGACGAGGGTGATGACTGGCTTGCTTCACTTTCTGGAGAACGCCCCCGTGATTTCGACTCTACACATCGCCAGGCTCAAAGCATGGGGCGCCCATGGTTTTACCGCCACTGGCGTGGTCACTGCCTTCCTCGCAACCCTCGCCCTGCTGGAAAACCAGCCCACCAACTGCCTGCTGTGGCTGGGCGTCGCCCTGATCGTCGACGGGCTGGACGGTGCGTTGGCGCGCAAGGTCAATGTCCAGTCGGTACTGCCGAGTTTCGACGGTTCGATCCTCGATCTGGTGATCGATTACCTCACGTATGTGTTCATCCCGGCGCTGTTCATCTATCGCTACATTCCATTGCCGGACTACACGTTGCTGCTGACCGTGTCGCTGATTCTGGTCTCGTCGCTGTTTTGCTTCTGCAACGTCAATATGAAAAGCAAGGACAACTACTTCCAGGGCTTCCCCGCGGCCTGGAACGTAGTTGCGCTATGCCTGTACATCATCGCACCGTCGCCGTGGATCACCCTGCTCACCGTCATCGGCCTGGCACTGCTGACCGTGACCCGGATGAAATTCCTGCACCCGTTCCGCGTGCGCAAGTTCATGCCGATCAACATTGCCGTGACCGCCATCTGGTTGCTGTGCAGCTTGTCGCTGGTGATCAACCACCCGGTGATCAACCCGATGGTCATGGGGCTTTGGCTGCTGATGTCGGCCTACTTTCTGGGGATCTGCATCTGGCGTACGGCGCTGGAGTGGTTTGACGGGTCGCGGCTCCGGTAAGTCGCCATGCCCATTCATATCGTGCGACTCGGTTCACCTCGCTTGCCCGATGAAGGCCTGCGTTTAGGCACGGTGCGCCGCCCGCCTCGGGGTGTGCCGAAAGCCGAGTTTGCCAGCCGTGATTTTTATGATGTGTGGCAGCCGCTGTTGTCGCCCAGTGCGGAACTGGTTGCAGAAGCAAAAGCCGCAGAAGACGAAAAAGCCTGGGAGGCTTTTCGGCGCAAGTTCAAGGCTGAAATGAATCATCCTGCCGCCAGCCAGCTGCTCGATTTGTTGGCGGCCCTCTCCCATCAAACCTCGATGGCCATCGGGTGCTATTGCGAGGTTGAAGCGCACTGCCATCGCTCCGTATTGCGCGAACTGCTAAAGGCACGCGGCGCCAAAGTGGTATAGGCCGCGCGAACGCCAAATGCCCCCTGTGCCCACCTGACGGACAGGACGTCGAACATGGTCAATACTTGAAGGATTGAATGCCTGTCGAATGACCGCGCACCGGGCGGCAATATCCAGGCTGTTGCAACGGGACCATCACCTGCTCGTTCACCCACGGGAGGTTTGTCATGTCTGAGCAATCACGTTTCATGCTGGTCGCCTCGCCCCTGATGGAACACAGCCCCGCCTTCGACCGGGCCGCGGCGCTGGCCAAGGCCGAAGACGCGGCGCTGCACATTGTGGCGTTCGATTATCTGGAAGGCCTGGCGACCGCCAGCCTGGTCAACGAAAAAGCGCTGGAGCAAATGCGCCTGGGCTATGTCGATCGACACCGGCTATGGCTTGAGGAACAGGCCCGGCCGTTGCGCAAGATCGGCGTGAAGGTCACCACCGAAGTGACGTGGGTCGAACGTCCGCTGGAAGAAATACTGATTCACCTCAAAGAACAACCGATGGACGTGCTGATCAAGGCGCTGGAGCCGCATTCGATGCTCTCAAGGCTGATGTTCACGCCTCTTGATGTGCATCTGCTGCGTGAGTGCCCGGTGCCGCTGCATTTCGTCAGCCATGCCGTGCATGCCCTGCCCCGCAGGATTGTTGCGGCGGTCGATCCTTTTCATCGGGATGATCAGTACAAAAGCTTCAACGACCGGATCCTTCACGAAGCGTTGAAACTGGCGAGCGTCTGCGATGCCGAACTGGACGTGGTCTACGCCTACGACCTGTCATCCATCAGCGCCGACGAATTCGGCTTCGACAATGGCTCTGCGTTTTTCTCTTCGGCCAAGGCCAGAACCGTATTCGACTATCAGGAGGAAGCCTTCCACGAGCTGGTCGAACGTAACGGCATCGCGCCGGAGCAACGGCACATGATCATGGGCAACCCGGCCAAGGTGTTGACCCGCTATGCCGATGCCTTCGACGTCGACGTGCTTGTCATGGGCCGGATCGGCCATCGTGGCCTCGGGCGGCTGATCGGCAGCACGGTGGAGCACCTGCTGTACAAAATGCCGTGCAGTGTCTGGGTGGTGTACACCGAGCGGCTGGATGAGTAATCAATCGACCAGACACCCCACATCCCTGTGGGAGCACGCCCGCTCCCACAAGGGGTTTTGCGTGGACCGGTCAACGCCTTGTGATCACCACCTCAAGGTATTCACTCGGCACCACCAGCGACTTGTCTCCCGCCCGGTTCATGTGGTTTATCAGCTCGGTCAGATCCCCTTCAAGGGCTGTGGCACCTTCCGGTGGCAGCGCCGCGAACGCCTTGTGGACCGGGCCGTACCAGGTGCGGAACGTGTCGATGAAATGCGCCGCCGAGCGGTAACGAAAGTTGAAGAACCGCCGGGTCACCTGGAGCAGGAAATCCCGCTCATCGAAGTGCGCATGCAACCAGGCCTCGGTGCCCCAGTTCGAGGGCGGTTGAGCCCCTGGCGGTGGCGGCAGATGGCGGCCGAGGGTTTTGAACATCTGGCCGACAAAGCCTTCGGGCGTCCAGTTGGCCAGGCCGATCCGGCCACCGGGGCGACAGACCCGTGCCAGTTCCGCAGCCGCCTTTGCCTGGTCCGGTGTAAACATCACACCGAAAGTCGAAAGCACGGCATCGAAACTGCCATCCTCGAAAGGCAATGCCTCGGCGTCGGCCACTTGAAAAGTGACCTCCAGGCGTTCGGCCCGGGCCCGGTCTTCGCCACGCTCAAGCAGGGCAGCGACATAGTCGGTTGAGGTGACGTGAGCGCCACGGCGCGCGGCTGCCAGCGTCGCATTGCCGTTACCGGCGGCGACGTCGAGCACGCGTTCATCGCAAAGCAGGTCGCAGGCTTCGGCCAACTGCTCGCCGACAATCTGCAAGGTGGTGCCGATCACGGCATAGTCGCCGCTGGCCCAGGAGGCCATCTGGCGGTTTTTCAGGGCAGTGAGATCAATGGGTGTACTCATTAAATCCGCTCCGATACAGGGTGGAACATCCCCGGCTCATTCTGCCGTGGTGGGATCGATGATGGATGTGACCCGGGAAATGCTGTTGGCCGGGAAACCGCTCTGCCTGGCGTGTTCCCTGATCAACTCTTCGCTGGGCGAAATGTACACGCAGTAGAGCTTGTCACCGGTGACATAGCTCTGCTGCCACTGCACCTCCGGCAAATCGCGCAACGCCCTGCAGGACTTTTGCGAAGCCGCTTTCAAATCCCTTTCTGACAATGTTCCAGCACCCGGAATCTCGCGTTCAATGACGAACTTCGGCATGGCAACCTCTCATTCTTGTTATTGATGACAGGGTCGGCAGACCCTGTGTGACCACTATCGCGCTGCTGGCCGGGGGCGTCCTGCCCGATCGTCGGCCAACACTGTCCGATCGTCCGGAGGTTTTGCGTTGCGCCGCGACAGGCTCACAATCAAAAGCTGCCCGCCCACAGGGGAAAACCACCATGGACGCCCTGTCCCAGACCCTGCGCGTCGTCCGCCTGGTCGGCGCAATTTTCATCAACGCCAGGTTCACCGCGCCCTGGTGCTACCAGTCGCCGAGCGCCGATACCGCAGCGCCGTTCCTGGAGCCCGGCGCCGAACGCGTGGTGATCTTTCACTTGATCACCGAAGGCGAGTGTTTTGTCGAACTCGGCGATGATCCGCCCCTTCTCTTAACGGCCGGTGATGTGGTGGTGTTCCCTCAGGGAGACGCGCACCGCATGAGCTCGGCACCCGGCCTCAAACCGGCAACAGGGGCGCGGCTGGACGTGGTGCTGTCACGGCGTCCGCGGCAGTTGAGCTACGGCGGTGGCGGCACAGTCACGCGGCTGGTGTGCGGCTATCTGGCGTGCGACACGCGGTTGGCGGGCATGTTGCTGACCGGGTTGCCGGCCGTGGTGCGGGTCAATGTGCGGGATTCGAATGCCGGCATGTGGCTGGAATCGTCGGTTCGTTACGCACTGACTGAAGCACGTTCGCCGAGGCCCGGCGGCGAAGGGGTTCTGGCCAAACTCGCCGAGGTGCTGTTCATCGAGGTGCTGCGCCTGTACATGCACGAACAGGGCGAAGGACGAACGGGATGGCTGGCGGGCGTGGGTGACCGGATCGTTGGCGCCGCCCTCAACGCGTTGCACAAAAAACCCTGTCATGCCTGGACACTGGATGAACTGGCGCGCACCGCCGGCGCGTCAAGATCGGTGTTGGCCGAACGCTTTCAACAATTGGTGGGCATTTCGCCGATGCAGTACCTGACGCAATGGCGGATGCTGCTGGCGGCGAACCTGTTACGCAGCAGTAACAGCTCATTGTTGCGCATCGCCGAAGAGGTCGGCTACCAGACCGACACGGCCTTCAGCCGAGCATTTCGTCGTGAGTTCGGCGCGCCGCCCGCGGCATGGCGACGAGGTCAGACGGCTTCGCGGAGCCACCTCGGGATTGCCGGGACGTCGTGAATCGGCTCTTATGGGCCACCGACTTTTGAAAGGATTCAACCATGACACCTCAACTGGACTGGCTCGCCGCCCATCCGCAGCACAGCGACACCTTCGCGGCCTGGATTCATCGGCAATTCCACTACGAATACGCCGACCAACCCCTGACCGACTGGCAAGAGGAGTTTGCCGAAGGCCAACTGAACGGCCACTGGAAATGCCTGATTGCGCTGGAGGGGAATCAATTGAAGGGTGGCGCAGCGTTGGCCAGAGCGGATCTGGCCCATCGCCCGGATCTGGGGCCGTGGCTGGCCTGCGTCTTCATCACGCCTGAAGCGCGCGGGAAGGGTCTGGCGGAGCGATTGATCGAGGGGATCTGCGAGGAAGCGAGGGCCAGCGGTGTGACGAGGATTTATCTGCACACCCAGGATAAACGCGACTACTACGCCAAGCGTGGCTGGACGGCGCTGGAATCTTTTCGGGCGTGGGACAAAGAACAATGGCTCATGGTGCGAGACCTGTGAGCCATTGATGTTCAGGCTTACGCCGCGGGTGCGGTGGCGGCCTTGGCGTCTGCCTTGGCCTCTTCCAGCAACTGTTGGATCATCTTCTCCTGAGTCTCGTAGCGACCTTCACCGAAGTGGGTGAAACGCACCTGACCCTTGGCATCGATCAGGTAGTGAGCGGGCCAGTACTGGTTGTCGAAGTTGCGCCAGATCGCGTAGTTGTTGTCGATGGCCACCGGGTAGGTGATACCGAGCTTCTTCACTTGATCCTTGACGTTGCCGATGATGCGTTCGAAGCCGTACTCCGGGGTATGGACGCCGATCACGACCAGGCCATCCTTCTCGTATTTCTTCGCCCAGTCTTTCACGTAAGGCAGGGTGTGCTGGCAGTTGATGCAGTCGTAGGTCCAGAAGTCCACCAGCACCACCTTGCCTTTGAGCGAGTCATTGGTCAGGGCTGGCGAGTTGATCCATTCGACGGCGCCGGACAGCGACGGCATGGCGCCTTGGGCGTTATCCATGGTCGTGTCGGCCTTGACCTTGCTGACCAGGTAATCCACCACTTTCGGTACGCTTTCCAACACACCTTTCTCCAGGGTACTGACGCCTTCGGACGAGGTGCCAGCGAGCAGAGTCTTGTCGGCGCCGGTGGAAATCACCACCGCGGCGGCCAGCACCGCAACCCCGGCCCCCTTACGCAACCAACCGGTGACCGGAATCGATGCTTTCAAGCGATTGACCAGGCCGCGACCGGCGAAAATCAGGGTGCCCAGGGACAACGCGCTGCCCAGGCCGTACGCCACCAGCAACAGACTGGTTTGCGCATTGGCGCCTTGCAGCATCGCACCAGTGAGGATCACCCCGAGGATCGGCCCGGCGCACGGTGCCCAGAGCAGACCTGTCGCGACACCGATCATCACCGACCCCAAAGGCCCGGACATTTTCCGGGTTTCCGGGTCGAGGCGGTTGCCCAGCAGGACCAACGGGCGAGCCAGCCAGCCACCGACCCGTGCAGATATCAGCGACAGGGCGAACAGACCCATCACGACCAGAGCCACATGACGACCGGTGTTGTTGGCTTGTACCACCCATTCGCTGCTGACCACGGCCAGGCTGGAGATCAGGGCGAAAGTCAGGACCATGCCGCCGAGGGTGAGCAGGATCGACGAGCGAGTGCGGTCAACGCCGGCGAACAGAAACGGTACGACCGGGAGGATGCAGGGGCTGAGGACGGTCAATATGCCGCCCAGGAAAGCGATGAGAAACATGAGAATCACCTTGAAATGATGGAGGGCGACGCACCACCCATGACCTGTGGGAGCAGGCTTGCCCGCTCGCACATGGGATCAGGGGTGACGACTGAAACACTGTCCGGCCTCAGGCCGTCTGCTCATCCAGCAACTGACCTTGTGGCGTGCGGCTGCTGCCGTTCTCGGCCAACAACTGCCCTTGCGGTGTACGGCTGGAGCCATCCTGTGCCAGGAAGGCGTTGGCGCCCTGCTCGTTGACCGGGGTCAGCTGGAAGCAGGTGCTGCTGCCGCAGGTACTTTGTTCAACGGCGGTGTTGGCGTGGGCGGCGGCGCCGGCAAGGGCAAAGGCGGCGGCGGTCAAGTAGCGGGTTACGTTTTTCATGATGGTTTTCCTGTATCGAAGGGGATTGGCAATCGGTCAACGAAGGACTCAGTTGTCCGAGTCGCAGTCAGCAAATTTGCGGTAGTCCAGGACCTGGGTCTTGTTCTGGGAATCCAGGTAAGTCAGCTGGGCGTCCACAATCCCGCAGGAATTCGAGGCATCCTGTTTCAGCGACACCACTTTCTTGATGTCCAGGTGCGTGCCGTAGGAGTAGGTCTTGGCGGTGACGTCTGCTTCGGCACGGGCCGACAGGGTGCAGATGTTCAGGGCGGCAAACAGGCAAGCGGCGTAGATGGCTTTGGTGTTCATGGTGGTTTCCTCAAGGCTTCAATAAGTAGGTCGTTCAATTGAGCCGAGGCGGTTGGGTTTGCCTCGATGGAACCTATTAGAAGCCTGCGAGGTATCTCGTCTGTGTCGAAAACCGGCGCCTGTAAATCGGTACGTATCAAAGGGGCCTGCGGATACACAGCGATACAAACCCCCTGAAATCCAGCGTTTTTGCGTCTGCGTGTATCCGCCGATACACCAGATACACTGCAATACAAAAGGTGGCGGGCGAATGGGCAAAGGCTCGATAGACTGTGCGTCATCCCCCATTTTCAGAGGCTTGGTCCCATGGAACACGTCGATCACATTCTCATCGTGGACGATGACCGCGAGATTCGAGAGCTGGTAGGCAACTACCTGAAGAAGAACGGCCTGCGCACCACCGTTGTCGCTGACGGCCGGCAGATGCGCGCGTTCCTGGAGTCCACGCCGGTGGACCTGATCGTGCTCGACATCATGATGCCGGGCGACGATGGCCTGATGCTGTGCCGCGAGATCCGCGCCGGCAAGCACAAGGCCACCCCGGTATTGATGCTCACCGCCCGCAACGATGAAACCGACCGCATCATCGGCCTCGAAATGGGCGCCGACGACTATCTGGTCAAGCCGTTCGCCGCCCGTGAATTGCTGGCGCGGATCAATGCGGTGTTGCGCCGTACGCGGATGCTGCCGCCGAACCTGGTGGTCACCGAAAGCGGGCGCCTGCTGGCCTTCGGTCGCTGGCGCCTCGACACCTCCGCCCGCCACTTGCTCGATGACGACGGCACCATGGTCGCCCTCAGCGGCGCGGAGTATCGGTTGCTGCGGGTATTCCTCGACCATCCTCAGCGCGTGCTCAATCGTGACCAGTTGCTGAACCTGACCCAGGGCCGCGACGCTGACCTGTTCGACCGCTCCATCGACTTGCTGGTCAGCCGCTTGCGTCAGCGCTTGCTCGACGATGCACGGGAACCGGCCTACATCAAGACCGTGCGCAGTGAGGGCTATGTGTTTTCCCTGCCGGTCGAAGTCCTCGGTGCGCCATCATGAAATACTCTCTGCGCTGGCCTCGCACCCTCGCCTCGCGGCTGTCGCTGATCTTTCTGATCGGTCTGATTCTGGCGCAGGCACTGTCGTTCGGCGCGCAGTATTACGAGCGTTACGAAAGCTCGAAAAACACCATGCTCGGCAATCTGGAAACCGACGTTTCCACCTCCATTGCCATCCTCGACCGCTTGCCGGCCGAAGAACGCATGAGTTGGTTGAAACAGCTGAATCGCCGTAACTACCGCTACTTGCTGAATGAAGGCTCGCCGGGTACGGCCATGAGCGACACGCCGATTGCAATGACGTCGATCAAGGACGCCATCGGCAAGGACTACCCAATGACCATGACCGACATTCCCGGCCCGGTAAAACACTTCCAGGTCCATCTGAAACTGGCCGATGGCAGCCCGGTGACCATCGACGTGATCCCGACGATGGTGCCGCTGTCGCCCTGGTTGCCCATCGTTCTGCTGGGTCAACTGTTGCTGATGATCCTCTGCACCTGGCTGGCCGTGCGAATCGCCATCCGCCCCCTCACCCGCCTCGCGCAGGCCGTAGAAACGCTGGACCCCAACACCCACGCCGTGCACCTGGATGAAAAAGGCCCGACCGAAGTCGCCCATGCCGCCATGGCCTTCAACGCCATGCAGGCGCGCATCGCGGCCTATCTGAAAGAACGCATGCAACTGCTGGCAGCGATTTCCCACGACCTGCAAACGCCGATCACGCGCATGAAACTGCGCGCCGAACTCATGGACGACTGCAGCGAAAAAGACAAACTGTGGAACGATCTCGGCGAAATGGAGCACCTGGTGCGTGAAGGTGTGGCCTATGCCCGCAGCGTCCATGGCGCCACCGAAGAGAACCGCCGCACCGATCTGGATTCGTTCCTCGACAGCCTGGTGTTCGACTATCAGGACGTGGGCAAAGACGTACAGCTCAGTGGAAAAAGTGAAGCGGTCATTGATATCCGGCCGCATGCATTGCGACGTGTGCTGGTGAACCTCACGGACAACGCGCTCAAATTCGCTGGCGCGGCTGAATTGCGGGTGGAGTCCAAACCCGGCGGCAGTTTGTCGTTGAAGGTGATGGATCGCGGCCCCGGGATTGCCGAAGAAGAACTGGCCCACGTGATGGAGCCGTTCTACCGCGTGGAAAACTCGCGTAACCGCAGCACCGGCGGGACCGGCCTGGGCCTGGCGATTGCCCAGCAACTGGCACTGGCCATCGGCGGCTCCCTGACCTTGAGCAACCGCGAGGGCGGCGGTTTGTGTGCAGAGTTGAAGTTGCCGACTCGACCTGTCAGTCAGTAAACAGACACAAGGGCGAAGGAAAGCCTTTATATTGTCGGGCGCAGTCGGTGAATCGCCGCTGTGCTGTACTCGGCAGTACCTCATCATTGATATGGACATTGGCTAATGGATGAAAACAGAAGACCCATCAAGACGCGTTCTGCGGGATGGGCCAAACGCATCACCGACACGTTGGTGAAAAGAGACCTCTCCCCCAATCAGATCTCCGTGGCCAGCATCGCCTTCGCGCTCGTTGGCATCGTGGCGCTCAACATCGATAACGGCATTGCCGGCTCAATCCTCTGCGCAATCGGCATTCAGCTGCGCCTGCTGTGCAACCTCTTCGACGGAATGGTCGCGATTGAAGGCGGCAAGAAATCCGACATCGGCAGCCTCTACAACGAATTCCCCGACCGGATTGCCGACAGCCTGCTGATTGTCGGGCTGGGATATGCCATCGGCTATCCGGACCTTGGCTGGTTTGCCGCGCTGGCCGCGGCGCTGACGGCGTATGTCAGGGTGTTTGGCGGTTCGATCGGTCTCAAGCAGAGTTTCATCGGCCCGATGGCCAAGCAACACCGGATGGCGGTGATGACGGCGGGGCTTTTGCTGAACGCTGTCGAAGCGAGCGTTTATGGCAGTCATTACGTGCTGTTGATTGCGCTGGCCATCATCGCCATCGGCTCCGTTGCTACCTGCGTCACGCGAACGCTGGACATTTCCAAGCAGCTCAAAGGTGCCGCCCATGTGGATCAGTAATGCGTTGATTTCGGTGCTTCGTTTTCTCATCGGCGTCACGGCGAGGTGGGAAAGCCCGCCGGATCTTTCACGCCAGCGCATCTATTTCGCCAATCACACCAGCCACATGGACACCCTCGCCATCATCGCCGCCCTGCCCCCCGAAGCCCGGGTGAATGTGAAGCCGGTGGCCGCCGCCGATTACTGGGGAAAGAACCGGTTTCTGTCGTACATCTCGCAGAAAGGCTTGAATGCGGTCCTGATCGAACGTAACCCGGCGCCCGGTGTGAACGTGCTGGAGCCGATTTTCGATGTGGTGCGCGCCGGCCATTCGATCATCATCTTTCCGGAAGGCACCCGGTCCAGCCAGGCATTGCCCGGTGAATTCAAATCGGGCCTGTATCGATTGAGCGAGGCCTTCCCCGATGTCGACCTGGTGCCCATCTACCTGGAAAACCTGCATCGCTCCATGCCCAAAGGCAAACACGTGCCGCTGCCGATTATCTGCACGATCCGCATCGGAAATCCGCTGGAGAGGGTTGCTGGCGAGGAAAAACAGGTGTTCCTGGAGCGGGCGCGTGACGCCATTGTGAGGCTGTCGAAATGAGTCTTGAAGCAAAGTTCTTGTGGTTCTTTTTTGCGATCGCCTGCCTGCTGGCCGTGGCTTCGCTCATCGGCCGACTGCTGGCCCGACGGGCCAAAACGGAAAGCTCGATCTCGACCATCGAAAACCTCAACCAGCGCGTGAATGCCTGGTGGGGGATGGTAATCATCTTCTTCGTTTCCTACCAGTTGGGCGGTAACGCAACGGTCATCCTGTTTGGCTTCATTTCGCTGTTTGCGCTGCGGGAATTCATTACCCTGACACCCACCACCCGGGGCGATCACAACGCACTGTTCTCGGCATTTTTCATCCTGATTCCGCTGCAATACGTGCTGATCGGAACCCATTGGTATTCGATGTTCACGCTGCTGATTCCGGTGTACGCCTTCCTGCTGCTGCCAGCGATTGCGGTGCTGAGCCAGGACACCGAAGGCTTTCTTGAAAGAACCGCGAAGATCCAGTGGGGCGTGATGATTTGCATCTATTGCATCAGCCACGCGCCTGCGCTGTTGTTGCTCGACCTGGAAGGTTTCCAGGGCCAGAACGCGTTGCTGCTGTTCTATCTGGTGTTCGTCGTTCAGTTGAGTGACGTGTTGCAATACGTCTTCGGGAAGCTCTTCGGCAAGCACAAGGTTGCGCCGCTGGTGAGTCCGTCGAAAACCGTGGAAGGCCTGGTAGGTGGCGGTTTGTCTGCCACGCTGATTGGCGGCTGCATGTTCTGGATGACGCCGTTCAGTTTCTGGCAGTCGCTGATGATGTCATTCGTCATCGTGGTGATGGGTTTCCTCGGCGGTCTGGTGATGTCGGCGATCAAGCGCAGCCTCAGCGCCAAGGATTGGGGCACCATGATCAAGGGCCACGGCGGCATGCTCGACCGGATGGACTCGATCTGCTTCGCGGCGCCGATCTTCTTTCACCTGACGCGGTATTTCTTTTCGGCCCAGTAAATAACGGGCATTCCCCCATTCCCTGTGGGAGCGGGCCTGCCCGCTTCCACAGGGTTATAGGGTGCTTGGAGGATTGTGTTTGGTCAGGCAATTACGCCAACCACCCCTTCTCCCTGCATCTGCCGCAACAACGCCGTCCCGCTGTCGATGAAGTCCTGCGATCCGGTGGTTCCTGCCTCGACGGCCAATCCCTCCAGCTGCGCGCGCCCGTTCAGTTCGGGAAACTCTCCAATGCGTTGCAACAACCGCCACGCCAAGGGGCTCAGCGCGGAAAACTTCACACTCCAGTCCTCAACCCGCCGCACCAGCAGCAACGTCGGCTCGGCCGGTACAGCGTCCGGTTGATAATCCGGTCCGACCAAATGCACCGGCCAGGCATACGCCAACGGCCAGGCCAGCGGCGAAATCCGCAACGGTCGATCCAGCAGCGCCCCGGCGTCGCTCGCCGGTAACGGCTCGGCCTCCGACTGCTGCAACGCCATCTCGACCCACTCGTAATGCGCCAGCTCCACCATGAAAGGCGGCCACGGCCCGTCGTTCAACGCCGGCGGCTGTGCGGCGAGAAACTCGACGAATTCCTGGGCGATCTCACCGAATTTCGGCGTGTGCGCGCGGTAGTCCCGCAGGAAGATCCGCATCAGCGAACGCCAGTGCTCATCACCCAGAATCTTGATCAACACCGGAAAAGTGCCGCTGAGCAGCATCGACAGGTTGTTGAAAATCAAGTCGCGGTAAACCTGCGCCCGCGCCACATCCATCCCGGCCGGTGGCGCGCAGTGTTCCGGGTCGCGCAGGTAAAGACCCAGGGTGTTCTGCTGTTGAAACAGGGTGGGTTTATCCACGGTTCATCCCCTTGGCCTGCAAGCGGCGGATGGTTCGCAATTCGGCGACCAATTCAGAGAACGCAGGGAAATTGAAATCCCGCTCCAGCAACGTCGGTTGCGCGCCGAACCGGGCATAGGCCTCGGCCAGCAACGACCAGACCACTGGCTTCACCGAGGCGCCATGGGTGTCGATTTTCAAGGTATCGGACTCATCGAAATGCCCGGCTATGTGCATCGCCACCACCCGCCCCGAATCGATGCCGGCCAGAAAGGTCTGCGGATCGAAACCGTGGTTGATCGAGTTGACGTACACATTGTTGACGTCCAGCAACAGGTCGCAATCGGCTTCGCGCAGCACCGCATTGGTGAACGTCAGCTCGTCCATGTCTTGCTGTGGCGCGGCGTAGTAAGAGACATTTTCCACCGCCAGGCGCCGACCGAGGATGTCCTGGGACTGGCGAATGCGCGCGGCGACGTGATGCACCGCTTCTTCGGTAAAGGGCAGCGGCAACAGGTCGTAAAGGTGGCCGTCATCGCTGCAGTAGCTCAGGTGTTCGCTGTACAGCGGCACGTTGTATTGATCAAGAAAACCCCGGACTTCCTGCAAAAACCCGACGTCCAGCGGCGCCGGCCCGCCCAGTGACAGCGACAGACCGTGGCAGGACAGCGGATACCGCTCGGCCAGGGCGCGCAATGCCGCGCCATGGGCACCACCGATGCCGATCCAGTTCTCCGGCGCGACTTCCAGGAAGTCGAAATCGCCCACCGGGGCGGCCTGGAGGTCCTTCATTAAACCGCGACGCAGGCCAAGTCCGACGGTGGCCTTCGTTGATGTGAGGGAAGTCTGCATGATGTCGATCTCAGGGGTTGCCAGAACAGAATCACAGTTAACCGAAGCGGTGTATCGGGCCTGTGTTCCGTTCCGGCAGAAAATCGCAGCGGTTGTATCGCCGGCGGGTCTGTACACACTTCGGTACAGACCCGCCGGTGGCGTTACGCCAGGTCGTATTTCTCGCGAACCAGATGGCCAATGCCCATGCGATCCAGCACCGGCATCGGGCACAGGAACGTCACGCGCACAGTGCCCGGCAAGCGGCTGATGTCGATGGAACCGGTGATGGTCGCGCGGTTGAGTACTTCGTCATACGGCAGGCCGGTGACCGAGGCGGCGCGTTTCAGGCCGTTTTCCACCGCCACGTTAAGGTTTTCGCCACTGCCGATGAAGGTGATCGGGCCGCTCTCTTCGATGTCATGCTGACCCCAGCGCTCGCCCAGCTCACGGACTTTCTGCCGCTGCCGGGCATTCATCGGCCGGGCCATCGGCGGCAGATCGTCGAGGTTCTGCAGGAGGATCGGCCCTTCCAGGGTCAGGTTCTTGATCACTTCGACCTGCACTTCGGTTTCCCCGGAGCAGTCGGTGGCGTGCCCGGCGATTTCGCCGTTGCCCTGCTGGGCATGCATGTCGCCCATGTACACGCCGGCACCCGGGACTTTCACCGGGCAGATCAGCACGCAGCCTTCGCGGATCGAGTTGGTGTCCATGTGACCGTCGGTCTTGGCCGCGTGCAGTTCTTCGCGGGTCATGCCGAAACGGTGCGGCGCGCCGATCAGGTACTGGCCGAAATCGGCGCAGTTGTGCGAGTCCGGCAAGTCCCGCGACGGCGTGGTGCCGATGTTGCCGAGGAACGGCCGCATGTGCGCGGCGACGCCGGGAATGTCAGCGCGGGCCAGGGACAGGATCGAATGCTGGGCGGCGAATTCCGGCAGCGCCGACATTTCGGAGGCGTTGCCGGCCAGTTGATTGGCGATGTCCTGATTGACGGTCAGGCTGACCTGGTTCTGCGCATCGAACACGATCACGTAACCGTGGCTGAAACGGAACGCGCTGACCTCGGCGCCACAGTTGTTGCAGCGAATCGAATCCTCGCCGATGCCTTCGACGTGACTGGCCGGGTGTTCGGTGCCGCATTTGCTGCAGAATTTCGAAACGAACGGGTCGCCGTTGTATCGGCCTTCGACAAAACTCATCACCCCGGACGAGGTGGCCAGCGACGTGACGCGCATGCTTTTGATCTTGATCGCCACGGCATCGCCGATTTCGGCACCGGCGATGGCCACCGGTTGAGTGACTTCATGGCCGCCCTCGAAGGCTGGCGTAATCATCGGCCCCCAACAGCCCGGCGGCGTGCCGGTGATCAGGGTGCCACCGTCGGCCAATGGGCCGAGCATCGGCTGGCTCGGGCCGATGAGGCCGTTGGTGTATTGGTCGACGCGCAGGCGATCGACGGGGGTGGAATTCAGGTCGGTTTCAGGCAGGAGCATGGTCATTGTTGTCCCCTTCACGGTGTATAGGGCGCCAAGCGGCCTATGCAGTTCATCGCAGGTTTGTATCTGGGCTGTGTTCGGCAGTGGCGGGGAATGAACTGGAATGTGTCGGGGTGGTGTTTAGATACAGTGAGATACACACCCCCAATCCCCTGCGGGTTCCCACAGGGGATTGGGGGTGTCTGGAGGATGGGCTTTCGTCGCTGCGGCCGGCGGCCCACAACCACCGGACTAAACTTAGAGCACCCAGGACGCGGTTATTGTCCTGTTCATTCCCACGACCACCGCCCAGAGCTGAACGCCTCGAAAACAATGCCTCTGGACCGTGATCCTGCTGAAGGAGCACACATGATGGACGAGGCCAGACTCAACGATTTCATGGGCAAACTGGTGAACGACATGGGTGGCGCGGCCATGCTCGCCAACGTCATCCTCGGCGAAGAGCTCGGCCTGTACCGGGCCATGGCCGACAGCCAGCCAATCACCCCTGAAGCACTTGCCGACAAGACCGGCTGCAACCCCCGTCTGCTGCGCGAATGGCTCAGCGCCCACGCCGCTTCCGGCTATATGGAACACAGCGACGGCCAGTTCCGTCTGCCCGAAGAACAAGCCCTGGCCCTGGCCATCGAAGATTCGCCGGTCTACATCGCCGGTGGTGTCGGGGTGGTCGCGTCGTTTTTCCATGACAAGGACAAACTGGTCAACGCCATGCGCGGCAACGGGGCCCTGGCCTGGGGCGATCACCATCCGTGCATGTTCAGCGGCACAGAGCGATTCTTCCGCCCCGGCTACAAAGCGCACTTGATCACCGAATGGCTACCGGCCCTAGACGGCGTCGTCGCCAAACTCGAAGCGGGCGCCAAAGTCGCCGACATCGGCTGCGGCCATGGCGCCTCCACGGTGATCATGGCCCAGGCGTTCCCGGATTCGCGGTTCGTTGGCTTCGACTACCACGCCCCGTCCGTCACCGTCGCCACCCAGCGTGCTGAAGAAGGCGGCGTGGCCGGCCGGGCGCGGTTCTTCCAGGGCACGGCGAAAAGCTATCCGGGTGATGACTACGACCTGGTCTGCTATTTCGACTGCCTGCACGACATGGGCGATCCGGTGGGTGCAGCCAGGCACGCGTATGACTCGCTGAAACCCGACGGTACGGTGCTGCTGGTGGAACCGTTCGCCAATGACAAGCTCGACGACAACGTCACCCCGGTCGGCCGGTTGTTCTACGCGGCTTCGACCTTCATCTGTACACCGAACTCCCTGTCCCAGGAAGTCGGGCTCGGGCTCGGCGCCCAGGCGGGTGAGGCGCGACTGCGCAAAGTGTTTACCGAGGCCGGATTCAAGACATTCCGTCGAGCCACGGAAACGCCGTTCAACCTGATTCTGGAAGCGCGTAAATAAGCACCGGTGACCGCGGACTGCGAACCGATTACTGTAGGAGCTGCCGAAGGCTGCGATCTTTGGATTTTATTGGTCGATGCTGAAATCGCTGAAAGTCAAAAAATCGCAGCCTTCGGCAGCGCCTACAGGCCCATCGGAGTGTTGAACATGCTCGACAGCCGTACCCGCGAACAACTCGACCGGCTCCAGCAGCTCATGGCCGACCAACCGTTTGTGGTCCTGACCGGTGCCGGCATCAGCACCCCGTCGGGCATTCCGGACTACCGCGACAATCAGGGCATACGGCGTGGCCGGCAGCCGATGATGTATCAGGAATTTCTCTCCGCCCCGGAATCCCGGCGCCGCTATTGGGCGCGGGCGATGCTCGGCTGGCCGCGGGTGCGCCTGGCACAACCGAATGTGGCGCACGAGGCGTTGGCCAGTCTGCAAAGCACTCGGCGGATCGGCGGATTGATTACCCAGAATGTCGACACCTTGCACGATCAGGCCGGCAGTCACGAGGTGATTGAACTGCATGGCAGCCTGCACCGGGTGTTGTGTCTGGATTGCGGGCAACGCAGCGAACGCGACTCGATCCAGCAGTTGATGGAAGCGCAGAACCCTTACCTGGCCGGTGTCGACGCGGTACAGGCGCCGGATGGCGATACCTTGCTCGACTCGGCGTTCGAGGCGCGCTTCCAGGTGCCGCAATGCCCGCATTGCGCCGGTGAACGGATGAAACCGGATGTGGTGTTTTTTGGCGAGAACGTGGCGCAACAGACGGCAGCCAAAGCGATGGCGGCGGTCGAGAAAGCCGCGGGCCTGCTGGTGGTCGGGTCGTCGTTGATGGCGTATTCGGCGTTTCGTTTGTGCCGGGCAGTGGCGGATCAGGGCAAGCCGTTGCTGGCAATCAACCTGGGGAAGACACGGGCGGACGATCTCCTGGACCTGAAGATTGAAGCCTCCTGCGAACAGCTGTTACCGCTGCTGGCTCAACGCCTCTCCACCTGACGCCACTACCCCCTGTGGGAGCCAGCCTGCTGGCGATTGGGTCAGCACATCCAGCATTCACGGTCACTGACACACCGCTATCGCCAGCAGGCTGGCTCCCACATCAGGTGGACGGTGATCAGTCCATGGAAACCCGTTGGCCCAGGTTTTCCTCCTTCAAAATATCGAACAACGCCTGCGCCGCCGCCGACAATTCAATCCCCGGTTTGGTCAGCACACCAATCGCCCTTTCCACGATCGGGTCGCGCAACGTGATGCACCGCGCGCCCAACTCGCGCATCTGTCCGGCACACAACGCCGGCACCGCACTCACCCCAAGCCCGCTGGCAACCATTCTTCCGACCGTCGCCAACTGATGGCTTTCGAACTCCACCGGCAACTTCATCCCTCGCGCCTGCAAGTGCTCTTCCAGCATCACCCGTACCGTGGACGGTCGCTGCAAGGTAATGAACGGTTGTTCAAGCAACGTCTGCCAGTCGATATCGTCCCGTTCAGCGAACGCGGAATCAAACGGCACCACCGCAACGAAACGGTCGATGTACAGCGGCGTGAACGCCAGCGACGAACTCTGCGTCGGCTCAAATGCCACACCCAGCTCGACCTGCCGATCACGCACCATCTCCAGCACCTGTTCGTTGATCACGTCATTCACCGTGACGTTGACCTTCGGATAGCGCGCACGAAACGTCTTGAGGATGGGCGGCAACAGGTTGCCGGCAAACGACGGCATCGCCGCCAGCGTCACCCGTCCGCGTTGCAGGGTAAAACGCTGGCGCAGCTCATCTTCGGCGTTGTCCCAGTCGGCGATCAATCGACGGGCCAACGGCACCAGCGACTCACCTTCAGCGGTCAGCGCCACATTGCGCGTGTTACGCGTAAACAGCCGTCCGCCCAGGCCCTCCTCCAGCGCCTTGATGGTCAGGCTCAGGGCCGATTGCGACAGGTGCAACCGCTCGCAGGCCACGGCAAAGCTCAGGCTCTGGGCCACGGCCAGAAAGGCGCGGATCTGCTTAACGGTCATCTGCGGTATCTCCGAGGTATTGTAGGAGCTGCCGAAGGCTGCGATCTTTTGATTTTTACTGGGCGATGCTGAAATCGCTGAAGATCAAAAGATCGAAGCCTCCGGCAGCTCCTACGGATTGGTGAGTTTTATCTATCAATCAACCTTAAAAATCAACTTAACAAATAAATCATCGAGCGAGACACTTCATCCCATACGGCTAGCCAGCCGCCCACAAAGAATAAAAGAGGTGCATATGGCAGGTTTCGACAAGCGCGTGAGTTCCTACGAGGAAGCTCTGGCAGGTCTTGAATGATCGCGGGTGGCTTTGGCCTCTGCGGCATTCCGGAAAACCTGATCGCCGAGATCAAGCGCAAAGGCACCCGTGACCTCACCGTGGTCTCCAACAACTGCGGCGTCGACGGTTTCGGTCTCGGTGTCCTGCTGGAAGACCGGCAGATCCGCAAAGTAGTGGCCTCCTACGTCGGTGAGAACAAACTGTTCGAAGACCAACTGCTCAAAGGCGAAATCGAAGTCGTCCTGACCCCTCAAGGCACCCTCGCCGAAAAAATGCGCGCGGGCGGCGCCGGCATCCCGGCCTTCTTCACCGCCACCGGTGTCGGCACCCCCGTTGCCGAAGGCAAGGAAGTGCGCGAGTTCCATGGTCGCAAGTACCTGATGGAAGAATCCATCACCGGTGACTTCGCCATCGTCAAAGGCTGGAAAGCCGACCATTTCGGCAACGTCATCTATCGCCACACCGCCCAGAACTTTAACCCGCTGGCGGCCACCGCCGGCAAGATCACCGTGGTCGAAGTCGAAGAAATCGTCGAACCCGGCGAGCTGGAACCGTCGCAGATCCACACCCCTGGCATCTACGTCGACCGGGTCATTTGCGGCACGTTCGAGAAGCGCATCGAACAGCGCACCGTGCGTAAGTGATCCCCT